>OJMI01001600.1_pt1 | contig 24067 bp, 20 predicted proteins | sample 1597131 | NCBI WGS metagenome assembly OJMI01 (sample SAMEA2452116, study PRJEB22498) | human gut metagenome | reverse complement strand
AAGCCTTTTTTATTTACTTCTCATCGAAATATTCTAAATCCGAAACTTGAGTGAACTTATATAATTATTCATCAAAAAAGCATATTAATGCAATCATCAAAAGTCGGGATTTATAATGGTATAGTTAATCTAAATAAGTTTTAAGCTGAAAATATGAATAATAAAAATTATCATGTAAATTTGCATATAGAATAAAACATATAGTGGACTTATGGGAAAGAAAAAAACAGAAAATACATCTATCAACAATTCCAATTCAGATTCTATATTAAAAAAGACAATAAATGCTTTCAAAAGCGAAACATTACAGTTTGCAACAGGACTAATTCTCATAATTTTTTCTGTATACATGCTTTTGTCATTTACCTCTTTCTTTATTACAGGAGCTGCAGATCAAAGCATTGTTAATGATATTTCTGCCGACAGTCTGCTGTCAGCAGATGACAACATACAAAATTCTACCGGCGCACGAGGAGCACACATGGCAGAGTTTCTGATTAATCAATGTTTCGGATTCTCAGCATATCTTATTGCACTGTTTCTTGCTGTTGCCGGATTGAAACTGATGAAAGCATATCATTTCCGCTTGTGGAAATGGTTTTTGGGATGTACCATCCCCATGTTATGGTTTTCCATATTTTTCAGTTTTCTATTTGAAGATTCATTTGGAAACAGTTTCATCTATCCGGGAGGTATGCACGGACATAACGTCAGTCAGTGGTTATGTACGCAAATAGGAAATACCGGACTGATTCTTTTCTTGCTGTGTACTGCCATACTATACCTTTTATATATAAGCAGAGAAACTATCAACATCGTAAGAAAAGCTCTTCATCCATCTTTTAAGAAAAAAGAAAAAGTATCACCTGTACTGGCAGAAAACACTTACAAGGAGCCTGTCACCGTTACTGAAAACAATATAGCCAAACAGAAAACTGAAAAAACAGACAGTGTACAAAAAGAGCAGGAAGAACCGGAAACGATTCAGACTCTGACGTTTAATTTAAATACTCAGTCTTCCAAACCTAAGGAAACCAAAGAAGATTCTCCCGAAGAACATACAGCAAAAGAAGCTGAAGAAGAAAAAAAAAATGAGTTTATAAAAGAAGAAACAATAGAAGAACCCTCTAAAATGGAGGTCAGTATAGGAGGAACTGAAGAAGATAAGGAAGTTAAGCTTTCATCTCCATACAATCCCAAGCTCGATTTGGAAAATTATCATTATCCAACAATCGACTTGCTAAAAAAATATGAAGATAATTCCCCATCCATAGACATGGAGGAACTGAATGCCAACAAAGACCGCATTATTGAAGTTCTTAGAAGTTTTGGAGTTGAAATATCATCTATCAATGCCACGGTCGGACCAACCATTACCTTGTATGAAATCACGCCCGCACAAGGAGTACGTATTGCAAAAATCCGAAACTTGGGCAGTGATATAGCTTTGAGCTTGTCCGCCAAAGGTATCCGTATTATAGCTCCGATTCCCGGAAAAGGAACCATCGGTATAGAAGTTCCAAATTCCAAAGCAAAGATTGTACCTATGCGTGACATTATTGCCAGCAAAAAATTCCAGGAGTCTACATACGAATTACCTATTGCATTGGGAAAAACAATCACCAACGAAGTTTTTGTCGCAGATTTATGCAAAATGCCTCACGTACTGGTTGCCGGCGCAACCGGGCAAGGTAAGTCTGTAGGTTTGAATGCCATCATTACTTCATTATTATATAAAAAGCATCCGGCTGAATTAAAGTTTGTAATGGTAGACCCTAAGATGGTTGAATTCAGCATGTACAATCCCATAGAGAAACATTTTCTCGCCAAATTACCTGACGGAAACGAAGCAATCATCACCGACCCAACCAAAGTAATACAAACCTTGCAATCATTATGCATTGAAATGGACAGCCGTTATGAATTGCTTAAGGCAGCCAACGTCAGACAAATAAAGGAATACAATCAGAAATTTATCAACCGACAGCTAAACCCGGAAAAAGGACACAAATATCTGCCTTATATCGTGGTTATCATTGATGAGTTTGGAGATTTGATTATGACTGCCGGAAAGGAAATAGAAACACCTATTGCACGTATTGCCCAAAAAGCAAGAGCCGTAGGTATTCATATGATTATTGCTACCCAACGTCCGGCTGCCAACATTATCACCGGTGTCATCCGTGCAAACTTCCCGGCAAGAATCGCTTTCAAAGTTTCCACTATGATGGAATCCAGAATCATATTGGATACTCCAGGAGCAGACCAGCTGATCGGACGTGGTGACATGTTGATTTCACAATCCAACGAACTGACAAGAATACAATGCGCATTTGTAGATACTCCCGAAGTAGAACATATTACAGAATATATAAACAAGCAACAAGGATACTCTACAGCATTCTATCTGCCAGAATACGTAAGCGAAGAAAGTGACAGCAGCATTGGTGAAGTCGACATGAACCGACTGGACCCAATGTTTGAAGATGCCGCACGTCTGATTGTGACTTATCAACAAGGCTCAACATCATTGATTCAAAGAAAATTCTCAATCGGATACAATCGTGCCGGACGTATTATGGACCAGCTCGAACGCGCCGGAATTGTCGGTCCTAGCGAAGGAAGTAAAGCACGTCAGGTTCTTTGCATTGATGAAATGGATTTGGAAATGAGACTGAAGAATCTGTTACAATAAAAATTATCAATTCTTATAATCAACCACAATCATGAAAACAAAATTTATTCTTATAACAATGCTTCTTTGCATTTTTTCCTCTTTTGCAGAAGCACAGAAAGATGCAAAAGCACGTGAGCTTTTAGATAAGACCGCAGCGATTATTGACAACGAAAAGGGCGTAGAAATCAAATTTGATATTGCAAGCATTGTAAACAAACAACAACAAAACAAAATACAAGGATGCATATCCATCAAGAAAAACAAGTTTTTCCTCCAATTACCATCAAGCAAAACATGGTTTGACGGAAAAACACAATGGACATATCTTCCGGAAAACGAAGAAGTAAATCTAAGTACCCCCACTCCGGAAGAATTGCAAAGCATCAATCCATATTCATTTATATATCTATACAAAAATGGATATAATTATCAATATGCAGGCTCTAAAAAGTATAATGGGAAAAATGTTTCAGAAATCAAATTGAAAGCACAATCCCCCAGTAGCACCATTCAAACGGTTGTTCTATATGTCAATAATTATAATTATCAGCCAATTTTTATAAAAATGGAAGATAAAAACAAAAATTGTAATACTATTAATGTGTTATCAATAAAAAAAGATATAAATTTACGCGATAATCAATTTGTCTTTAATAAGGCCCAATATCCAAACGCAGAAATTATTGATTTAAGATAGTAAAAAAATAAATTCATGGAAACAGAAAAAGTGAGATGCCTGATTATAGGTTCAGGCCCCGCAGGATATACTGCTGCAATTTATACAGGTCGTGCTAACATTTCTCCGGTTTTGTATGAAGGTATTCAACCTGGAGGCCAATTGACTACTACCACAGAAGTAGAAAACTTCCCCGGATATCCCGAAGGTGTTACCGGAACTCAATTAATGGAGGACTTACGTAAGCAAGCTGAACGTTTTGGCGTAGAAATACGAAGTGGTATTGCTACCTCTGCAGATTTAAGCAAGGCTCCATATAAAGTAACTTTCGATGATGGTAAGACTATTGAAGCATCTACTATTATTATCAGCACCGGAGCTACTGCCAAATATCTTGGCTTGGATGATGAAAAGAAATACGCCGGAATGGGTGTAAGCGCATGCGCTACATGCGACGGATTTTTCTATCGTAAAAAGGTTGTAGCTGTAGTCGGTGGTGGAGATACCGCTTGTGAAGAAGCTACATACTTGGCAAGCCTGGCATCAAAGGTTTATCTAATCGTACGTAAACCGTATTTGCGCGCTTCACAAATTATGCAAGAACGCGTATTGAACAATCCTAAAATTGAAGTTTTGTTTGAACACAACACTGTAGGATTATTTGGAGAAAACGGCGTAGAAGGAGCACATGTAGTTTACAGAAAAGGAGAACCGGATGAAAAACAATACGATATCGCTATTGACGGTTTCTTCTTGGCTATCGGACACAAACCAAATTCTGATATCTTCAAACCATATGTAGATACAGACGAAATCGGTTATATCATAACAGAAGGAGCTACACCACGCACAAAGGTGCCAGGAGTATTTGCAGCAGGAGACGTAGCCGATCCACACTATCGTCAAGCTATTACAGCTGCAGCCAGCGGATGTAAGGCTGCTATCGAAACTGAAAGATATTTGAATGAGCACAATCTTTAATGTGAATACATTTTTTAGACATCCATAAATTAATGGCACAGAGAGTTATTCATTTCTGTGCCATTTTTTATATCCAATCATACATGAACAGAAGAACGAGAATTCCATTTTTCAGCATACTCCTATGCTGTCTGTTATTAATGAGTTCATGCCGAAGCATTGCTCCAGCCTATAATTACAAAGAGCTGGCTCGCGCAGGAATTGCGCTTGGCATAGACATTGATGAAACAGACAATCACAAGCTATACATAGAAGCGTCACGCTGGATAGGAACTCCATACAGGAATGGAGGAAATTCCAGACAAGGAACAGACTGTTCCGGCTTAACCTCCGCAATATATCAGAAGGTTTATAAAAAGAAGCTTCAGCGAAGTGCTGACGGGCAACTGAGAAAGGATTGCAAGAAAATAAGCAAAAGCAATCTCCAGGAAGGCGATTTGGTATTTTTCCACGGCAAACGCTCACGTAAAACCGCAAACCACGTAGGAATTTATCTGAAAGAAAACAAGTTTATTCATACAAGTTCCAGCCGAGGCGTCGTCGTTGACAATCTGAACAGCTCCTATTGGAGAAATTCCTGGCTCTCGGGAGGAAGAGTCAAATAAGTTTTTTATAAAAAATAAAAAAGGATAGGTTTTATTACCTATCCTTTTTCTTGTGAGCGGAAAACGAGACTCGAACTCGCGACCCTAACCTTGGCAAGGTTATGCTCTACCAACTGAGCTATTTCCGCATTTGCATCGTATCATTCTCGATTGCGGATGCAAAGGTAGGAATATATTTTGAATCTGCAAACAATTCCAATAAAAAATTTATCAGCTCATGCGATTTTTATAATCCGCATATTCAAATTCTCTATATAATTCCAAATCTCCATTCATATGCAAGAGGGCTATACTTGGATGTTGAATTCCATTAAACATATTGGTTTTCACAATAGTATAGTGAATCATATCTTCCAATATTATACGTTCTCCCACTTTCAGTTCGTGATCGAAACGCCAACAGCCCATATAGTCTCCGCTCAGGCAACTGTTTCCTCCCAAACGATAAATATGTTCTTCCTGGGATGCATTCTTTACAGCTTCTGACGGTAAAGTCTCTGCTTCGCGCACCTTAGGCTGATACGGCATCTCCAGACAGTCGGGCATATGACAGGTAAAACTCACATCCAGAATAGCGGTCCGAATGCCTTTACTTTCCACCACGTCGACTACCGAAGCCACCAGCGGTCCTGTTTGCCAGGCAAAGGCAGATCCCGGTTCCAGAATAATATCCAAATGCGGATACCGGCTTTTCAATCCTTTCAGCAAGGTTATCAGATGTTCCACATCATAATCTTCGCGGGTCATCAGATGCCCGCCTCCCAGATTCAGCCATTTTAATTGTGAGAACCAGCGTGAGAATTTCGCTTCCAGATGCTGCAATGTACGTTCCAGTTCATACGAACTGCTCTCACAATGACAATGGCAATGGAAACCTTCTATTCCCTCAGGCAACTGTTCCGGGAGCATATCCGACATTATGCCGAAGCGTGTACCCGGAGCACACGGATTATACAGTTCCACTTCAACCTCCGAATATTCCGGATTCACACGAATTCCACAGGATATCGGCTCGCTGTAAGCTTTTACCTGCGGATAGAAGCGTTCATACTGAGTCAATGAATTAAATGTAATATGGCTGCTGCATTTCATTATTACAGGAAAATCTTTTTCCGTATAAGCCGGAGAATAAGTATGAGCCCTGCTTCCGAACTCTTCATATGCCAGGCGCGCTTCATAAGGAGAACTGGCCGTTGTATAACTGATATACTCTCTGAATATCGGGAATGACTTCCATATGGCAAAAGATTTGAATGCCAGAATGATTTCTACTCCGGCACGTTCTTTTACCGAACGAATCAGTTCCAAATTGCGACGAAGCAATTTTTCTTCCATTACATAACACGGAGAAGGTATTTTATCCATATATTTCTCCACATCCGAATAATATAAATTACTTTTCATATATCTGTCTATTATTTTATTCTACTATTTTAAAACGTGCAAACTTCAAAAGCAACTGTTTCTCGCCTGCATTCTGAAAACGGACCGTGGCCTTACAATTGTCACCGGTACCTTCCACACGAATCACCTCTCCTATTCCAAAACGTTCATGAGCAATGGTCTGACCGGCATGAAGCTGTACGGCACCCATTGTTCCGGTGTTTGTCGTTGCAGAAGCCACCGATGATATTTTTTTCAGTTTCGGCGCAACAGCAAAATGCTGTATTTTTTTCTCGGTACGTTGCGAAACAAACGGCTCTCTCCGATTTTCACTCATATTATTATTCTGACGGATACTGCCTGCTGATGTAAAAGACTCCTGCCTTTCAGCATACGAGGCTGTTCCTCCTCTTAAATCTTTCGACATATCCAGATAGCGTGAATCAATATCACGAAGGAAACAGCTGGGATTACCGAATTCCATATGGCCATAGCGGAAACGGCTCCGTGCAAACGAGAGAAAACAGTGACGCTCGGCACGTGTTATGGCCACATAAAACAGGCGGCGTTCTTCTTCCAGCTCCCGATAAGAATTTTTAGACATGGCATTAGGGAATAAATCCTCTTCCAGTCCGACAATAAAGACCGTATCAAATTCCAATCCTTTTGCCGAATGAATGGTCATGAGAGTTATTTTCTCATCAGAATCAGACTTGTCAGTATCCTGGTCTGAAAGCAGGGAAACTTCCGATAGAAAATCGGTGAGCAATACATGCCCGTTACCTTCTTCCTGACGTGACACGCAAAAATCATGAATACCATTGACCAATTCTTCTATATTCTCCTGCCGGCTCATATTTTCAGGGGTCTTGTCCTGATAAATGTCATTCATTATGCCCGACAATCTTACAATGTCCTGTCCCAGCGTATAGGCATCTTCCCGTATCGCACGCTCACGGAATCCGTCAACAAGCAGTCTGAACATGTCAAGTTTGTTTTTGGTACCTTTATTTATAACCAGCCCGTAATGTTCCGGCTCACAGATAACACTCCACAGACTCACGTGAGCGTCGGTAGCAGCTGTCATGATTTTACTGATTGTAGTGTTTCCTATTCCACGCGCCGGATAATTGATTACACGCTTAAAGGCTTCTTCATCGTCGGGATTGACTGCCAGACGGAAATATGCAATCACATCTTTTATCTCTTTCCGCTGATAGAAAGACAAGCCTCCATATATGCGATAAGGCAGGGCTCGTTTGCGCAACGCTTCCTCAAAGATACGTGATTGCGCATTGGTGCGGTAAAGGATGGCAAAACTATCATAGGCAATGTCCTCCTTACGGTGCAATTCTACAATTTTGTTTGCCACAATCTCGCCTTCTTCCACATCCGAATAGGCACTGAAAACCTTTATGGGTTCACCCACCGTATTTTCAGAAAATACTTCCTTCTTTATCTGGTCGCGGTTTTTCTCAATCAAACTGTTGGCAGCCTTTACAATGATTTGCGTTGAACGGTAGTTCTGCTCCAGTTTGAAAAGCCGTGCATCTTTATACTGACGGGTGAATTTCAGGATATTATCAATATTTGCACCTCGAAATGAGTAGATGCTCTGCGCATCATCGCCTACCACGCACACACGCTGGCGCTCTTCGGTCAGCTGCCACACAATGCGATGCTGGGCATAATTCGTATCCTGATACTCATCGACCAGCACAAACTTAAAATGTTCGGCATATTTGCGGCGTATTTCCGGGAAACGGTCAAACAACAAATATGTATAAACCAGTAAATCATCAAAGTCCATCACACCGGCCTGCTTGCAGCGCTCCCAATATCTCAGGTAGATATTGCCTACCTCCGGAAGCTTCATCGAAGCATCGGCCCGCATCACCTCAGCATTTCCAAGATATGCCTGCGGCAATATCAGATGATTTTTGGCATTGGATATGCGCGACTGCACCGATGCCGGTTTATAGACCTTTTCATCCAGTCCCATTCCTTTTATGATATCTTTTATCAGACTGCGCGAATCACTTTGGTCATAAATGGTAAAGTTCGGCATAAATCCGATAGCCTCAGCCTCTTTCCGCAAAATACGCGAAAAGATGGAATGAAACGTACCCATCCATAAATACCGTGCCCGCTCCCATCCTACCTGACGGGCTATACGTGCTTTCATTTCGGCAGCAGCCTTGTTGGTGAAAGTCAGAGCCAGAATGGAAAACGGCTCATATCCCTGTTGCAGCAAATAAGCAATCTTATAAGTCAACACACGGGTCTTTCCGGAACCGGCACCGGCAATTACCAGCGAAGGTCCGTCTATATACAATACCGCTTCGCGCTGACTCTCATTTAGTTCGTTTATATAATCTGTGGATGTTTGCATCTTTATTCCTCAATTTAGGCGCAAACTTAGACAAAGTAGAATAAAAAGACAAAAATCGGTCAATAAAAAACAAAGAGCACCTGAATGACAAGCCGGTTCTGACAACAAAAACCAAAGCATAACCAGTCAATTGCATTATATCTTTAATAAGATAACGGCAAAAAGATATTGCTATCAAAAATATTTCATTAACTTTGTTGTATATCAACCTGTTTCTTTTTCAGAAGAAATGCAGGATATAAGTAACAAACGTTTAAAATATTACAATCATGAAGAACGAAATGCCCAAGCTTCCCTATCCGCAAAACGGACTGGAGCCAGTGATTAGCGCAGAGACCATTGAATATCATTACGGAAAACATCTGCAGACATATGTAACCAATCTGGCCAACCTGACCAAGGGAAGTGCCGATGAAAGCAAAGATGTGGAAGAAATTGTCCGCACAGCTCCTGACGGTGGCATATTCAACAACGCCGGACAGGTACTGAATCATACACTGTATTTCTTACAATTTACTGCTCCGAAAGCAGACAATGCTCCGACAGGAAAATTGAAAGAACTGATAATACGGGATTTCGGAAGTGTGGAAGAAATGAAGACCCAATTTGAAAATGCTGCCGTTACACTGTTCGGCTCCGGCTGGGCATGGCTTTCACTGAATAAAGACGGCAAGCTTCAGATTACGAAAGAGAGTAACGCCGGCAATCCGCTCCGACAGGGGAACAAGCCATTACTCTGTTTCGATGTGTGGGAACATGCATATTACATAGACTATCGGAACAGACGTGCGGAGCACGTGAAAAAATTATGGGATATCATTGACTGGAATGTAATAGAACAACGTCTATAAAAACAGAAAGTCCGGAAGCCATACTTTTACGCTTCCGGACTTTTTTATATACATCTGTTTGTATAACGATACCTCCTGCCTATACCTGCAATTTATAAGTTATAAATAAAAAAATCATAGCCAGTAATAAATTATTCATAAGTTATAAAAGAGAGAAAACATAGTTATCTTTAAAATATTCATAAGTTATGATTTTAAAAAAGTACTCGTGCTTTTTAAAAAAGCTCACGAGGCTTTGGAAGAGAGTACGCATGCATTTCAAGCGGCTGCACATTCATCATACAGAAACACATCTGCTTCATCCCATCCCGTACCAATGCTATCAAGAAAAATATCTTAAAAAGATATCATCCTATTACATTAATTGCTAACTTTGCCCGAAACAAAAAAGAACAAAGGGGTGCCCCTACAAGAACGGGCTGAGATTATACCCTACGAACCTGATACGGATTATACCGGCGAAGGGATTGTTATGGATTCTATACTCTTCAAAAAAGCTTGCTCCTCTGCACTTCTTTTTCTTTGCTTACACTTACACATTTAATTCATTATTTCTATGAAAATATATGTAAATAACAAAGAAACAGATGTTTCTGAAAACATGAAAGTCAACGAACTGGCTCTGCAGCTTCAGTTGCCCGACAAAGGGATTGCACTGGCCGTAAACAATCAGATGATTCCGCGCACAGAGTGGAGCAACACGACTCTTAAGGCTGAATCGCATGTCATCATCATTAAAGCTGCCTGTGGAGGATAAAGATATGCTACCGTTACAGTTCATTACCCACCATACCGAGAGATATTCGTATCTCGACTCAGCACGCATGGCGCTCGAAGGCGGATGCAAATGGATTCAGCTGAGAATGAAAGATGCCGATGAAAAGGAGCTGAAGGAAACAGCGCTTAAAGTACAGGAAATGTGCAAGCAGCACGAAGCTACTTTCATCATTGATGACCATGTGGAGCTGGTCAAGGAAATAAAGGCCGACGGAGTGCATTTAGGAAAGAATGATATGCCTGTAGCAGAAGCACGCCAATTTTTGGGAGAAGAATTCCTTATAGGAGGCACCGCTAACACGTTTGACGATATCATGATGCACTTCAATGCCAGCGCCGACTATATCGGGTGCGGTCCGTTCCGGTTCACAACTACCAAAAAGAACCTGAGTCCTATTCTGGGTCTGGAAGGATATAAAGCCATCATCGACCGGCTGACAGAAATGCGCATCCGCATACCGGTTGTAGCCATCGGAGGCATTACTTATGACGATATCCCCGATATCATGAATACGGGTATTCACGGAATAGCGCTTTCGGGAACAATCCTGAATGCTGCCAATCCGGTTGAAGAAACACAACGAATCTTGAACATACAATATTAAACTATAACATAATGGAAAAACTTATAATCGCCGGAAAAGAATTCAATTCACGTCTTTTTCTCGGCACCGGAAAATTCAATTCAAACGAATTAATGGAACAGGCCATACTGGCTTCAGAAACTGAAATGGTTACCGTCGCTATGAAACGCATTGAACTGGGCGACAAGGAAGACGATATGCTGAAACATATTCAGCACCCGAACATCCAGCTGTTACCAAATACATCAGGAGTACGCGATGCGGAAGAAGCCGTATTCGCCGCACAGATGGCACGCGAGGCTTTTGGAACCAACTGGCTGAAACTGGAAATCCATCCAGACCCGAGATATCTGCTCCCTGACTCGGTAGAGACTCTGAAAGCAACCGAGAAGCTCGTAAAGATGGGATTCGTTGTTCTCCCCTACTGTCAGGCAGACCCTACTTTATGCCGTCAGCTTGAGGAAGCCGGAGCTGCAACTGTAATGCCGCTGGCCGCACCTATCGGTACGAACAAGGGATTGCAGACAAAAGACTTTATCCGTATCATCATCGAACAGGCTAACGTGCCGGTGGTTGTTGATGCCGGTATCGGTGCACCGAGCCACGCTGCCGAAGCTATGGAAATGGGAGCTTCTGCCTGCCTGGTAAACACCGCTATTGCCGTAGCCGGAAATCCTGTAGAAATGGCAAAAGCTTTCAAAGAAGCAGTCATTGCCGGACGACGTGCCTACGAAGCCGGACTTGGAAGTGTAGGACACACCTTTGAAGCTTCAGCTTCATCACCTCTGACCGCTTTCCTGAACAAATAACCCCCAATAACTTATTCTTATGGAGAATACAGCAGACAAAAAAGCTTACGCACACGCAGAAAAGGCATACATGCAAGGAACTCTGTTTCCCTTTATCAAAGTAGGAATGCAGAAAGTAAACCTCACTCCGACTGTCAATATAGTCAATGGTGAGAAAACGGTAACACCCAATACCCCTGTATACGTATATGATACGAGCGGACCGTTCAGTGACCCGAACATAGAAATAGATCTCAAGAAAGGTTTGCCACGCATGCGCGAGAGTTGGATAACCGGACGGGGAGATGTAGAACAGTTGCCTTCCATCACATCTGAATATGGAAAAATGCGCCGTGACGACAAAAGTCTCGATCATCTGCGCTTCGAACATATAGCTCTTCCCTATCGGGCCAAGAAAGACAAATGCTGCACTCAGATGTATTATGCCAAGCAAGGTATCATTACTCCCGAAATGGAATACGTTGCCATCAGAGAGAACATGAACTGCAAGGAACTGGGCATTGATACACACATCACACCGGAATTTGTCCGTGATGAAATTGCCGCAGGACGCGCCGTACTTCCGGCAAACATCAACCACCCGGAAAGCGAACCGATGATCATTGGTCGCAACTTCCTGGTAAAGATAAACACCAATATAGGTAATTCCGCAACCACTTCGACTATTGACGAGGAAGTAGAAAAGGCTGTATGGAGCTGTAAATGGGGAGGCGATACGCTGATGGACCTTTCGACCGGAGCCAACATTCACGAAACACGCGAATGGATTATAAGAAACTGTCCCGTTCCGGTAGGCACCGTTCCTATCTATCAGGCTTTGGAAAAAGTCAACGGCAAGGTGGAAGACCTTACCTGGGAGATATATAAGGATACGCTCATTGAGCAATGCGAACAGGGAGTCGACTATTTTACAATCCACGCAGGAATCCGCCGCCAGAACGTACACCTTGCAGAAAAGCGCCTTTGCGGAATTGTGAGCCGTGGAGGAAGTATCATGAGCAAATGGTGTCTTATCCACGACAAGGAAAGTTTCCTGTATGAACATTTTGATGATATCTGCGATATTCTGGCACAATATGACGTAGCCGTATCACTGGGTGACGGTCTTCGTCCCGGAAGCATTTACGACGCCAACGATGAGGCTCAGTTTGCCGAACTGGATACCATGGGTGAACTGGTATTGCGTGCATGGGACAAGAACGTACAGGCATTTATCGAAGGACCGGGACATGTTCCTTTGCACAAGATCAAGGAAAACATGGAGCGTCAGATAAGTCACTGCCATAACGCCCCGTTCTATACACTCGGCCCGCTCGTAACAGACATTGCTCCCGGATATGACCATATCACTTCGGCCATCGGTGCAGCACAGATTGGATGGCTGGGAACGGCCATGCTATGCTACGTAACTCCTAAAGAACATCTCGGTTTGCCCAATAAGGAGGATGTACGCACCGGCGTTATCACATACAAGATTGCAGCACATGCCGCCGACCTGGCAAAAGGACACCCCGGCGCACAAATCCGTGACAATGCCCTTTCAAAGGCCAGATATGAATTCCGCTGGCGCGACCAGTTCCATTTGAGTCTTGACCCAGACAGAGCATTGGAATACTTTAATGAAGGACGTCACACCGACGGTGAATACTGTACCATGTGCGGACCGAACTTCTGCGCTATGAAACTGAGTCAGGATGTAAAGAAGATAAATAAAGAATAAGAACAAAAAGCTGAATAGTATACATAAAATGTTTAGTGAAGAATTAGAAAAAATATCGTGGGAAGAGACGACCAAAGCCATCTTCTCCAAAACAGATGCCGACGTACGCCGCGCATTAAGCAAAGAACATTGCAATGTAGACGATTTCATGGCACTGATATCACCTGCAGCCGAACCGTACCTTGAAACGATGGCCCAACTGAGCCAGAAATATACACTGGAACGTTTCGGAAAAACCATTTCGATGTTTGTGCCACTCTATATTACAAACTCATGTACCAACTCGTGCATTTACTGCGGATTCCATGCCAGCAATCCGATGAAACGCACAATCCTTACTGAAGAGGAAATGGTCAATGAGTATAAGGCTATCAAAAAGCTTGCACCCTTTGAGAACCTGCTTATCGTTACAGGTGAAAATCCGGCCAAGGCAGGTGTTCCCTATATAGCAAAGGCTCTTGACCTGGCAAAACCTTATTTCAGCAATCTGAAAATAGAGGTAATGCCGTTGAGCGCTGAAGAATATAAGGAACTGATAAAGCACGGACTGAATGGAGTTATCTGTTTTCAGGAAACATACAACAGGGCCAACTACAAGATTTATCACCCAAGAGGCATGAAATCGAACTTCGAATGGCGCGTAAACGGTTTCGACCGCATGGGACAGGCAGGCGTACACTCCATCGGTATGGGTGTTCTCATTGGTCTGGAAGACTGGAGAACCGACGTTACCATGATGGCTTATCACCTGCGTTACCTGCAGAAACACTACTGGAAAACAAAATACAGTGTGAATTTCCCGCGCATGCGCCCCTCCGAAAACGGAGGATTCCAGCCGAACGTGATTATGAGCGACCGCGAACTGGCACAACTTACTTTTGCCATGCGTATCTTTGACCATGACGTCGACATCTCTTACTCAACCCGTGAAAGCGCAGAGTTCCGAGACAATATGGCAACATTGGGAGTTACAACCATGAGTGCGGAAAGTAAAACGGAGCCGGGAGGATATTACAGTTATCCGCAAACACTGGAACAGTTCCACGTAAGTGATGAGCGCAAGGCCGTAGAAGTATGGAAAGCCTTGACAGAACTGGGACGCGAACCGGTTTGGAAAGACTGGGACGCCAGCTTTGACAGTACACACATACAAAAATAAGACTTATTCCTTACGGCATGGACACTTCCCTTTTTTATGGGAATATCCATGCCGTAATCATATCTATCAACCAATGGAACGATACAACAGACAAATTATTCTACCGGAAATAGGTAAAGACGGACAAGAGAAGCTAAAGCAGGCAAAAGTTCTTCTGGTGGGTGTAGGCGGATTAGGCGCACCTATAGCTCTGTATCTGACAGGAGCCGGAGTCGGAACAATCGGCCTGATGGATGGAGATGTTGTAGATACGAGCAATCTGCAAAGACAGATTCTTTATAAGGAACAGGAAGTTGGAATGCCAAAAGCTGAAACGGCACGCAAACATCTGCTGGAGCTAAACAGTGAAGTCTGTATAAAAGCTTACAATTTCCGCCTTACGGACAAGAATGCTCATGACATCATCAAGGATTACGATATCATCATTGACGGATGTGACAACTTTGCAACCCGGTATCTTATCAATGATACATGCAAGGATCTGAGCAAAATATACATTTATGGCGCCATCCGGGCTTTTGACGGTCAGGTAGCCGTATTTAATCATCCGAAGGGAAAATGTACATATCGCACTCTTTATCCCAATGAAGAAGAGATGTTATCAATGCCGGCACCGCCAAAAGGAGTTATGGGAGTAACACCCGGAATAATCGGATGCATGGAAGCCATGGAGGCTCTTAAAATTATTGCAGGATTCGGAGAACCGCTAATAGACAAATTATGGACTATTGATTTGAAAAGCATGCAGAGCTACATAATTTCATTATAAAATATTTCCGCATCAGAGAGAAGTTGCTACTTTTGCATTCAAATTTAAATGAACATGAAATTAATCGTAATTACAACTCCAACCTTCTTTATCGAAGAAGACCAGATAATAACAGCGTTGTTTGAAGAAGGACTGGACTATTTGCATTTGCGTAAACCCAACACCGAACCTATATATTCAGAACGATTACTCTCACTTATTCCGGAACAATATCACAAACGGATAGTAGTGCACGACCATTTTTATCTGAAAGACGAATTCAATTTAATGGGAATCCATCTGAATCACCGTAATCCGGGTATTCCTGACAAATATAAAGGACATATAAGCTGTTCCTGCCACAGCATAGAAGAAGTAAAACGCCGCAAAGGAATATGCAGTTATGTCTTTATGAGCCCTGTTTTCGACAGTATTTCAAAGAGCAACTACAACTCTGCATATACAAAAGAAGAAATTGCCAGCGCTTCAAAATCAGGAATCATAGACCGGAAGGTTATTGCATTAGGCGGCATAAACAAAGAGAATCTTCACCAAATTAAAGAATTCGGATTTGGAGGAGCAGCGTTGTTGGGCGATATATGGAACAAATTTGATACATTTGGGAGCGTTCGCTACAAACATATTATTGAGCATTTCAGAGAACTGAAAAAGATTGCAGAATAAAAACAAATGAAATGTATCTGAAATGTTATAAAGAATTCATACCTTTGCATAAAATTTAAAACTAATAGATAAACTCTATTGTAGAATCATGAGCAAAAAAGAAGCACCTTTTATGGTATTCTCCGGAACAAATTCGAGATACCTTGCAGAAAAAATTTGCACCAGTCTGGGATGCGAATTAGGAAACATGAATATCACTCATTTCGCTGATGGTGAATTCGCAGTTTCATACGAAGAATCTATTCGTGGTCGTTATGTATTTCTGGTACAGTCTACATTCCCCAATTCAGACAACTTGATGGAACTCTTACTGATGATTGATGCAGCAAAAAGAGCCTCTGCAAAAAGTATCATCGCAGTTATCCCCTACTTCGGATGGGCACGTCAGGACAGAAAAGACAAGCCACGCGTTTCAATCGGAGCAAAATTGGTTGCAGACCTGCTGAGCGTAGCCGGTATTGACCGTTTGATTACAATGGACTTACATGCAGACCAGATTCAAGGCTTCTTCGATGTTCCGGTTGACCACTTATATGCATCTACAGTATTTATTCCATATATTCAGTCTTTGAACCTGGAAAATCTGGTTATTGCCACTCCAGACGTTGGTGGTTCTAAACGTGCAAGTTCTTACTCAAAATATCTGGACGTACCATTGGTATTGTGCCACAAGACACGTGAAAAAGCCAATGTAGTAGCTTCAATGCAGATTATCGGTGATGTAAAAGACAAGAATGTTATCCTCGTAGACGATATGGTTGATACAGCCGGTACCATCACCAAAGCTGCCGATATTATGAAAGAGGCCGGAGCACGCTCTGTACGTGCCATAGCTACTCACTGCGTAATGTCTGGTCCTGCATCAGAAAGAGTACAAAACTCAATGCTTGAGGAATTAGTATTTACTGATAGTATCCCATATTCAAACCGTTGCGCAAAAGTAAGACAATTGTCTATTGCTGATATGTTTGCCGAAACAATTCGTCGCGTAACAACCAACGAATCTATCAGCTCACAATATATCATTCAATAATCCTACTCAAACAGAATTTAAAAAGTTTTTAACGGCAACAAAAAGTCAGAACAAAGCTTTTTGAATTCTGTTTTTTCATGCATAAACAAGCAATTATTTTTATTAAAAAAAATAAAATCACATCTTATTTTTTTTGTCACTCAAAAGAATAAGATACCTTTACTGCACTTATTTTAATAAAAAATATTTTTATGAAAGCACTAACTTTTTTATTTGCAAGCGCAGCTGTTTTGGCAGCTTGCCAGTCACAACCTACTTCTTATAAAATTACAGGTACTGTAGAAGAAGGTTCAAAAATTAAAGACAGCACATTGGCAGTAATCACAAAAATGACTGCAAATGGTCCGGAATTCATCGACACCGCAAAAGTTGAAAAGAAACAATTCGTTTTCGACGGAAAAGCTGACACAACTGAATTATTAAGCATCTATTTCTTCGAAGAAGGAAAAAGCAGACCATATACTTACCCTGTAGATTTCGTTTATGAGAATGGTAACATTACCATCCAATGTAAAGAAAACAGCACAGTTGTTACAGGTACAGCCAACAATGATTTGCTGAATTCATTAAACATGAAAAACGACAGCATCAGTGCTCCGTTAAATCCGATATATGAAGCATTGAAAGACACTACTCTGTCAGAAGAAGAAAGAAGTGCCAAGATTGCAGAATTCCAGGAAATGAGAAGAGATGTAATGACTCAAACTCAGGAATTATATAAGACATTTATCAACAATAACCTTGAAAATGTTGTTGGTTACACAATGTTTGTAAGAAACTGCAGTTCACTCTTCACTCTGGAAGAACAAGAAGCTATCATTGCTAAATTGCCTGCAGCTTATGCTAACAGCAAAGAAATTCAAGGTATTAAAGAAACTATCGAACTTGACAAGAAAACTGCAGTTGGACAGAAATTTACAGATTTCACAATGAAGACTCCGGAAGGAAAAGATTTGTCATTGTCTGAAATCGTTGCTAAAAACAAAGTTACTTTAGTTGATTTCTGGGCTAGCTGGTGTGGTCCTTGCCGTGCAGAAATGCCAAATGTTGTTGCTGCATACAAGACTTTCAAATCTAAAGGATTGGAAATTCTTGGTGTTTCACTCGATGACAACAAGGACAAATGGACAAAAGCTATCAAGGACTTGAATATTACTTGGCCGCAAATGTCTGACCTCAAAGGATGGGAATGCGAAGGCGCTAAATTATATAACGTACGCGGTATTCCTTCTACTTTGTTGATTGGACAAGATGGTACAATTCTTGCAAAAGATTTGCGTGGCAAAGAACTTGAATACAAATTAGGCGAATTATTGAAATAAAAACCAGTTGTTATCTTATTTAGTAAAAGTCATCTCTCAATGAGAGATGACTTTTTTTATGTCCTTTCAATCACCGCCATACCCCACATACACAAACAAAAGAAAAATGGCCGTTCCCCAATCAAAGAGAACAGCCATTTTTATATTTTGATCAGTTGTCTGATTCAATTATGCAAACCAACGTACATAGCAGAAATCCTGACGATGTGGAAGATCCGGATGTTTCGGGAACATACGATATGCCAGTTTGAAGCTTCCTGCATTGTTCAATACATGAACGCATTGGAAAGTATATAAATTACCTTCACGCTTAACTACATTCATCGGCTCTATTGAATAAATATGTTCTTTATCATCCTTACCTTTATAAATTGTTACCAATTCCACTCCAATTGCATCATTAAGTCCTTTTTCATCAAGAACCAATGTCAAGGTATATTCTTTTCCGCTTTCGATTCCACCTTCAACCAATACCTCTGAACGGGAAGTTGAAACAACCTGAATACTATCCCATCTCTCGGCAACAGTCTCTTTCCATGCAGCCAATTCTTTAGCCTTCGCGTAGTTATTCTCCATTAACTCATGGAAACGCGGAGCTTCCTTACAATAGAACTTAGAATAGTAGTCATCCAGCTGACGTTTCATTGTATAATGAGGAGCAATCTGAGCAATAGAATTCTTTATTGTGCGAATCCAGCCTTCAGAATATCCTTTTCTGTTACGCGCATAATAGAGAGGAAGAATTTCTGTTTCCAAGATACTGTATATAGTAGCCGCATCCAGTTCATCCTGATATGCCTGGTTTACATAAGTACGCTTATCGGTCAATGCCCAACCTGCACCTTCACGATATCCTTCAAGCCACCATCCATCTAACACGGAGAAGTTGATAACACCATTCATCAATGCTTTTTCTCCAGAAGTACCAGAGGCTTCCAACGGACGTGTAGGAGTATTCAACCAGATATCAACACCCGAAATCAGACGACGTGCCAGTTTCATATCATAATTCTCCAGGAAAATGATTTTACCCAAGAATTCAGGACGGCGAGAAATCTCTACAATTTGCTTGATCAGACCTTGTCCGGCACCATCGTGAGGATGTGCTTTACCGGTAAACAAGAACTGAACCGGATAATCCGGATTGTTGACAATCTTTGCAAGACGTTCCAAATCGGTAAAGAGTAAGTGCGCACGTTTATAGGTCGCAAAACGACGTCCGAAACCAATCAACAATGCATTCGGATTAATCTTCTCAATCAATGACACCACGCGAGAAGGATCACCCTGACGTTTCAGCCAGTCTTCACGGAATGACTTGCGGATATAATCAATCAGTTTATTTTTCAAGCATTGACGGGTTGCCCATATTTCTTCATCAGGAACTTGATAAATAGCTTCCCAGATTTTTTCATTAGACAAATCATACAGGAAGTTTGAATCGAAATACTTATTATAAAGTTCCTGCCATTCAGTTGCACACCAAGTCTGGAAATGAACACCATTTGTTACATATCCTACATGGTTTTCTTCCGGGAAATATCCTTTCCAGATACCGGAGAACATTTCCTGAGAAACTTTTCCGTGCAATTTGCTCACTCCATTAACCTCCTGACAAGTATTGCATGCAAAAATTGACAAACAGAAACGTTCGTTATGGTCGCCCGGATTCATACGTCCCATATCCATCAAGTCATCCCATGTAATACCTAACATTTGAGGATAACCTCCCATATATTTTCCAAACAAGCCTTCGTCAAAATAATCGTGACCTGCCGGAACCGGAGTATGTACAGTGTATAATGATGAAGCACGTACTAATTCCAATGCCTGATTGAATGTAAGTCCTTCCTTGACATAATCGCAAAGACGCTTAAGGTTACAAAGTGCAGCGTGACCTTCATTACAGTGATAAATATCTTTCTTTATTCCAAGAGCCTGTAAGGTCAGCATACCACCAATACCAAGAAGAATCTCCTGCTTCAATCTGTTTTCCCAATCACCTCCATAAAGCTGATGAGTAATAGGACGATCAAAGTCACTGTTCATCTCATTGTCGGTATCCATCAGATACAATGGAATACGTCCAACATTTACACGCCAAATATAAGCATGTACCCAATAATTCATATATGGAACATCAACAACCAATGGCTGACCGTTTTTATCCAAAACACGTTCTATAGGCAAACTACCAAAGTTCTGAGCTTCATAATTGGCGATTTGCTGTCCGTCCATAGCCAAAGTCTGTGTAAAGTAACCGTGACGATAAAGCAAACCTATACCACACATGTTTACATTACTGTCTGATGCTTCCTTCATGTAGTCACCGGCAAGAATACCCAGACCTCCGGAATAAATCTTCAAGACATGGCTCATTCCGTATTCCATACAGAAATAAGCAACAGAAGGACGTGTCTTGTCCGGTTCAACATCCATATAACTTCTAAACTTGTCATAAACATCATTCATTCTCTTAAGAATGACTTTATTCTTAGCCAAGTCTTCCAGCTGTTCATAGCTCAAACGTTCAAGAAGCAACACAGGATTCTGTCCTACTTCAGCCCACAATGCGGGATTCAGATCTTCAAATAAATCGGTAGCTTCATGATTCCATGAGCACCAAATATTACGTGATAATTCCGAAAGCTTAGCCAACTCCTCTGGAATTCTGGATTTAACAGTAACCTCTTTCCAGTTAGGAGTATTTGCGTTACTAATCTTAATTTTCATAGTTGTAAAATTTATTAGAATCTCAAATCTTGTTTAATCTATCTTTGGAATGCTTTAATGCTATATCATAAGCTTCATAATAGAAAGTCACAAAATGCTTCCATAAAGCCTTCTCTGATATAACAGAAGCACATTTTCGAACTTTTTTAACATCCTCGTCAGACAAAGAAGCAAAATCTATAATTGTTTGTTTAACATTATCCACCACCTCTGAATAATTATAATCTGAACGATGGATAACCTTTACCCCATCCGACAAATCACTGTATCGACCAACCAGGGAATTGACCCACAAGCCAAATCCTGCAAGGTCTGTTGTAATTGTTGGCACGTGGAAAGCAACGCTCTCCAGCGGAGTATATCCCCATGGCTCATAATATGAAGGATATGCAGTCAAATCGTTTCCAAGCACCAAGTCATAATAAGACATGTCCAAAATTCCATCCTTACCATCCAAATAACAAGGTACAAAAATAACCTTCACCTTATCATTGGCAGAATTTGTCATACCTAAAGAACGTAACATGCCTAAAACCTTATCATCACCCATGTTATGTAACCAATGGGTCAGGAACGGACAAGGCAGAGGTGTGTCAAACGTTTCCTTGCTCGCCAACCGCTCCTTCAAATCAGCTCTGGGATCACCTACATAACCGGGAACCATAACAAAACCTACTACATTCTTTTTCAAACTTGCATCATGATTCAAACGAGACAAAGCTTCAAGAAAAACATCCTGCCCCTTGTTCTTGAACTCATAACGACCGCTTGTACTCAACAAGATTGTATCATCCGGCAGATTTGTTCCTAACAATTTATTTGCCAAATTCAGCAATACCTGACGTGCTTTTTTGCGTTTCAATGTGAACTGTCTGCCTTTCGGTACAAAATCATCCTCAAAGCCATTCATCAGCACAACATCTACATTCTTATCCAGCAACTGCTTACATTCCTTGTTTGTAATTTCGCTTACTGTCGTAAAACAGTCTACATGATGCGCAGTCTGTTTTTCAATAGAATGTTTTGATTGCATATTCAATTCGTCAGCCATCTGATCTCCGTTATATGCAAACAGGTAATCATATAACGGCTTATAATTACCGGCAATGGAACGTCCGATAGAGGTAGCATGAGTCGTAAAGATTGTTGCAACTTCGGGAAGGTGCTTCTGTATATAAAGTGCTCCCAATCCTGTCATCCATTCATGGGCCTGATAAATAACATTATCAGATTGAGTCAATTTATGATAGCGAAAATAGCTTTCCACAACTCGTCCTGCAGCATAAGAAAACATTGATGCTTCATCATAATCACCATAAGCATGAAGTGAATCAACATGATAATCCAACCATGCTTGGGTATAAATATCATTTTTGATAGAATAATATCTTTCAAAGTCAACTAAAAAGACAATTGGCTTCCCCGGTATATTCCATCGACCTATACGAAAAGACAAATTCTCATTTGCTTCAGCATATGATTTCCATTCGGCATATAAATTTTTGTCTTCTATAAATAAAGGATTTATCTTATCTTTCCATACGTCCGGGCCTATAAAGAATAAATGATCAGCTAATTTATCATGAAGAGTTTTTGCTCGTGTAGAAAGTACTGTATAAATTCCGCCTACTTTGTTACAGACCTCCCAACTGGATTCAAATACGTAACCAGGCATTAGATAATGTGTTTTCATATTCATTATATTTTCCGCAAATATACAAATAATCAACGACATTAATAAAAAAAATATATATATCTATCTTATAGGGTCAATTTAATGATATGAATCAATTTTCAAATTAAGCTTCTATTACATTATATCTTTATAACTTTCCTTCTTCTCAATTGAGTTCCTATGATTGTCAATATAACTGCAAATAAAATGACAATAATTCCGATTATCTGCAGCATATTGCATGTCTCTCCTAGAAAATAAACTCCTATCGAAACAGCAGTCAATGGTTCCATACAACCTAAAATTGCAGTTGTAGTCGGACCGACCTTCTGAACTGCAACTATCAATGTCAAATCTGAGACCAGAGTAGAAATCAACGCCAACATTACCAGATTCAATGCTGTTTCCGTATCTGGAATTGGAGAGAAACCTCCATCCTGAACCAAGACATTAATAAAAAATATGATTGCACAATTCATCAAAATATAAAACGTCATTTTGAAACTGTCCATTTCATGCACTTTCGACTTTCTGACTCCTACAATATACGTAGCATATGTACAGACTGTTATCAATGCCAACGTTAAACCGATTGTATTTATTGAACCACCCGTATCCGAATGTCCTAAAAAAGCAACGCCCATAACAGCCAGAAATATAGCAGTATAAACTATCCAATTTCCAGACTCCTTAAATAACAAAATCATTATCAACGTAACAAGAACCGGATATAGAAAATGAATAGTTGTAGCCATTCCACTTGGTATATACAAATATGACAGTGTTAACAATATTGACGTCGAAGCATAAAAGAAACTAAGCCAACACAATGTCTTATAGTCATTCTTGCTTATTTTGAAAGATTTTCCCTTTAATAACATAACAATTCCCATTGCAACAAAAGAAATAAAGAAACGTGCAAAGACAACCGTATTAACTGCAACCCCACTGTTTATAGAGGGAACTGTAAACAAGGGAATCAAACCAAAAGTAGCAGAAGAAATAATCGCATAAAACAAACCACTAACAGAATTCATAATTTTATGGAAATACAGTTTATTACATTTTTCAATACAAAAACAATCTCTTCAATTACATCTTTAAAAAGAACACGCAAAGGTAGTAATTATATGCATATTATCTTATAAAGGAATTAAATTTCAGCATCTTCTTATTTACTCATAAAAAGGTACATATACAAACAAAAAATCCTCCGCAGTATGTTTCAACTTGCGGAGGATTCCACTCTTCTTTAAAA
>OJMI01001597.1_pt1 | contig 24089 bp, 28 predicted proteins | sample 1597131 | NCBI WGS metagenome assembly OJMI01 (sample SAMEA2452116, study PRJEB22498) | human gut metagenome | reverse complement strand
ATCTTCATCAGCGGCCCGGCAAACAGACACACCAGCACTGAGATCATCACACTAAACCCGATACTCATGGCAAAAGCCACCCTGGTACCCTTGCGGATACGCTCCTGATTCCCGGCACCATAATTCTGCGCCACAAATGTAGAAAAGGCATTTCCAAAATCCTGAACCGGAAGATAGGCAAAAGTATCAATCTTCACAGCAGCCGCAAAAGCAGCCATCACCGTAGCCCCGAAACTGTTCACCAATCCCTGGACCATCAGAATACCAAAATTCATCACTGACTGCTGCAGACAGGTCAGAGAAGAAAGATTCACGATCTCACCAAGAATCCCCCGGTCAAAACAAAGCTCCTCTTTTCCAGGCAGAAGATCTTTGCAGGAATGCAGCACATAAATGGTAATCCCGATTCCTGACACATACTGAGCGATCACCGTAGCAAAGGCCGCACCTGCAATCCCCCAGGGAAGAACCGCCACAAACAAAAGATCCAGTCCAATATTCAGGACAGCGGAAACCGCCAGAAAAACAAGAGGCACCGTGGAATTACCAAGAGCCCTTAAAAGGCAGGAAAAAAAGTTATAAAGGGATGTTGCCACAAGCCCTGCAAAGATCACAAGCAGATATGTTTTCATCCCATCGTACACTTCTTCCGGCACCCGCAGGAACCAGAGGATCGGGTCCGTAAAAAGGTACACCAGCACATTTAACAGCACCGTTACACCCATGATCAGTCCAAAAGCATGGACAACAGAAAGCCGCAGCTCCCGGTCACTGCCCTTTCCCTTATAAATCGAAAAAAGAGCACCAGAACCCATACTCAGTCCCAGAAAAACAGATGTCAGAAACGTCATCAAAGTATAGGCAGAACCAACGGCTGCCAGCGCATTTTTTCCAAGCACACGTCCTACGATCAGGGTATCCGCAATATTATAAAACTGCTGCAGAAGATTACCCGCGATCATAGGCAGCGCAAACAGGATCAGACATTTGCCGATCCTGCCTTTTGTCAGATCATAATACATTTTGCTACACTCCATCATCCTCATACGCCAAAAATCAGGCCCCGATTTCTGACATACAGGAAAATGTCTGAGAAACTGAAACCTGATCTTCTTTGTATTTATAATCACAGGAATACCGGGGACGAAATTTTGCCCTGATACTCTACATAGGATTTATGATAAATCTTTCGGAATGATTATGCAACCTTCTTTCTTCAACATGTCTGCGGGATTTTCTTCCTGAAATGATACTTCCGCCTTCTGTCACTGCCAGCACTATCACCACAAAATATAACACCATCTGAAGCCCTCCCACATGTCCGGAAAAATCCATATACGGATTATACCAGTCCAGGATTTTTGCTGTTATGGAAACCAGGCTGCATACAACACAGACATGCAGGAGAATTTTTCTTATTGTGCTTAATATCTTCATAAAGATCCCTCCGTAATAAAAATTCCATCTTCGATCTCATGCTCCGGTTTGTAAGGATCATTGACCACTTTTCCGTTCATTTCCATAAAAGAACAGTGGCCGCCGTCAAGATTATAAGCCACCTTACAGCCAAGATCCTCAAACACCTTTGCCATCTCATCCAGGAACATTCCCCTGGAGTTCTGCTGCCGCCCGTCCACAAGAAGCAGGCAGTAATGTCCCGGTTCAAAATACCCGATGGCAGTCCGCGGATGAGACCGGCGAATGTAAGTCCAGGTCCAGAATTTATCATTCGCCTTTCCATTTGCATCCAGCAGACTTGGCCCAAAGATCCAGCTCTGATAAGCACCTCTGCCGATCAGTTTTTGCTCATCCAGCTGCCCCGGCTGATAGATATCCATTGTGCCATCCCAGTTGAGAACACAGGTTTCCTCACCGGACTGCTGGCTGCGGTAGATCACACCGTTTCGTATGATCGTACCATTATTCTTATGACGGTTGTTGCTGTAGGAATCTCCGTTGACCGACAATATGGATTTCATTCTTGCAGACATATCCGTAAGTTTTTCCGTATAGCCAATTCCATAGGTATCCTGTGCAAACGCAGTCTGGAAGCAGGTAATATCACCAATATAAATATCCGCCAGCACATAGGAAATTTTACTTCCGTATTTTGCATAACTGCCACCGTGTGTGTTATCCACAGTTCCGGAATCGTACTGATGATGAGAAATCTGAATGGACAGATTGGGACTTGTGTATGATGTATCTGTAGAAACCACTGTATCGGTAAATTTGTCCGCAAATTTCTTATGCCAGTCCTGGGTACTGAGGACCTTTCTTGTCTGTGTAAGTTCTGTTCCATCCGAATTTACAACATTTCCGGATGTTCCTGTCCCATCCTGCCCGGATCCGGAGATCCTGCACCTGAATCTCCTCGGACGCATCCGGTCCTTTGTTGGCAAATTTCTCCACCATCCGCTGGTACTGGCGCAGATTTGCATTCACTCTTGCCACCAGCTCCGCCGGGTCAAAAGGCTTCGAAATATAATCATCGGCTCCCAGTCCAAGGCCGTTTCCTTCTTTTTTGTTTCTGGACTCTGTAAAATTCATCAAATACATAGGGCAGTTTTTCCTCCGGAACACCTACACCATTGTCACGGAAACAGATCTCCACGCCACCTTCTGTTCTTTTCAGGGAAAGTTCTGTTTTCAGCACATCACGTTCTGCATACTTCCGGCTGTTTTCCAGAAGATTGTCAAAAATACGCTGCAGCTGTTCCGGATCTGAATCGACATCCAGGTGAATATCCCCTGTTTCTGCCTGCATCTGCTCTTTTTCCTTATCCAGAAGTTCCTGCTTTCCGTTCACATAATTCCGGATAAAATCAGCAATCTCTATTTTCTGAACAGAAAGGGGCATATTTCCGGTTTCGATCTTTGAAACATAGAACAACTGGTTCAGAAGTCCGTCCATATCTCCGGTCCGACGGTATGCAGCCTGCAAAACTTCTCCTGCATTTCCGGAGTTGCCGCAATGCCGTCCATAAGTCCTTTGATCGTTCCCCGGATGGCAGTCAGCGGCGTACGCAGGTCATGGGAGATTCCGGCGATCATATCTGTTCTGGCTTTCTCATATTTCCGGTTCTTCTCCTGCTCCCGCAAAATGTGCTCCTGCATATGATTAAAGGTGATGCACACATCCTCAAATTCCGCATCTCCCACATACCGGATCTCCGTTGTCAGATCGTTGTGCCGGATGCGGTCTGCACCCTGTGCCAGAAGGTCCAGAGGCTCCATAATATTTTTCTCCAGATTCCGTGTGAAAATCTGGCTGATCAGCAAAAGTACAAGGATACAGATAATTCCATCTGCTCCAAATAAAAGGATAAACTCATTTCTGTGGATTGTCCAGCTTTCCAGAAAATCATCCAGATCTCCGAGAAGTTCCCGGCCATCCTTATGTTGGTATTTTACATTGTCAGAATCCGAAAAATTCGATGTGCCACTTCCATCAATAAGGTCTTCTATAGATGTCTTCAGTTCTTTTTCCACTGATTCCGCATAAATCTTCACCACTGCCAGATTAATAGCCAGAAAGATCAGAAGCGTCACCAGCACCATCAGTGCATTTGAAAGAAAAATCCTTCTTTTTACTGTTCCCTTTTCCATGTTTTCACCCTCCTGCAGTTATTTGGTGTAGAGCTACGCAGCGAAGCGGATTGCGAATATCCGCTTGACGCAAAACGCTTTTGTTCATCTTCCTTATACAGCGTTTTTGTGAACTACTCGGCAACTGAGTTACCAGAGCATCTGAATTAAGGCGGGATACCGCCTTTTCAGGGTGCGTCCATGACACCACTACTGTTTGCTCTTTAGAGCTATACAGCTACTTTTATTATTTCTGGCGTTTTTAGTCCGGTTACGGACAGTTCCTTTTTCTCTCCGGATACGGAGAGATATTTTCTCAGGATGTTATATGCACCTACAGCATCTGCGTTATACTTCCGGTTTCTGTCCCTGTACAGTCCCCTTTGTTTTCGGTTGCATGGCTGTGCATATCTTTTTTCCACCTCTGGTGACAGCGGACTGCACTGGCTGGTATAGCTTTCTTCCTGTCTTACAAAACGGATCCCGTACATCTTAAGCTTATATTCCATCATGCTATAGAGCCTGTTATACGGCAGATTGTGGAACTTCTGGTTTGTTCTGTGTCCCAGGTCTTTTCCTTTCCGGATATTCCGGATATCCCCTGCCACAACACAGGTAATTCCCTGTTCACGGCAGTATTTTGCAAAGTATCTTGTGATCTTGTGTAGATAATCCGTTACCGAGTTCTGCTTTTTCTGATATAATCTGCGAATATGTTTTGATGTGACTGGATGTTTTATTCCCTTCACAGACTGCTGTCCATACCATTGTGCCTGCACCCTTGCAATCTCTTTATGAAAATATCTTTCCAATGCAAGATATCTTCTGCCCAGGATAAATGTATTCCCATTCCCGGAATCATAGCATGTCATAAGATTATGAAGTCCCAGATCAACTGACAGATAGTGTCCATTCTGCGAAAGTTCTTCCCTCTCTGAAATCTCATAAACAACAATAACTTTACATTCACCTTTTTCCGGTGGGTAGATCCGCAACTGTTTGATCTGATCCATGCCCCTGAAAATCTTATTTTCAAGATAAAGAAAGTTCTCATGGATCTGATACGTTTCTTCCATATATCTTTTTAATGCTTTTGGAAGGGACAGACGGACTTTTTCTGTGTCCCATTCATGTACAATTCCCATCTGCATATAGGTAATGGGGATACTTTCCTGTTTAAACCGCGGTGGTCTGGGATTCTCAATCCCTCCGGATCTTTTCAAGGCGTAAAAAGATTTCCATGCTTTATCCAGCAGCTTGCAGACTTCCTGGGCTGTCTGAGATGGAAGCTGTTTATACCACAGATCCTCTCTATGGGATTTTTTCTGATAATACCAGTCCGGGTATTTCTCCATTCCCATTTCTTTGTAATGCTGACGTTCGTAATTACAGACATTCCAGAGCTTGGATGCCGCATAACACATATGTCCGATGACGTTTGCATATTCCTGACTGACCTTTATGGATGTTTTCTTTGACAGCAGCATTTCCCACCTCTATGATCTCAATAAGCTTTACTCTGATGCTCAATATATCTGCGGATATTTTCTTCCGACACAGACCCGACCGTTTCCACATAATAGGAATGGTTCCACAGCTCTCCTTTCCAAAGCTGTTCTCTTATTTCCGGAAAACGTTCGAATAATTTCCTGCCGGTGATCCCTTTCAGATATTTCACGATCGCAGTTATGGATAATTTGGGAGGAGCAGACACAAAACAGTGCACATGGTCTCCTTCCCCGCATTCAAACAAATGGACGGTAAAACCTTTATCCGCTGCGATCTCCTGCACCAGCTCCTGAAGATATGCTTCAATCTCCGCATTCAATATCTTCCGCCGGTATTTCACTGACCATACCATATGGTAATTAATATTGCACACACAAGTGCGGTAATGTATAAGATTCTCCTTCATACATATAGTATAGCATAGTATTAAGAATATCACAATAAAATGCCGAACATATTTTCTTTTTTAATAAAGCTGGATACAGCATTTTTTAGTAAAAAAATAAATATATTTTACTTATAATGTGCAGATATGCACAGTTTACGCTTTCATCTCGGCAATTGAATTACCGAGGATTCCCGCTTATCTTCCTAAAACCTGTTTCATAGACAGTTCCTCTCATATATACATTTTTTCTTCTAATTATTTTTTGAATTTGTACTTTCCTTTTCCGTGACCGGATACTGGTTCGATAATATCTGCCTGTACCAGATTTGAAAGAAGTTTGGATGCTCCTGAGCTTTTTAATTCAAGAAGTTCCATAACTGCACTTCTGCCGAATACTTCTTCAAAACCAAATTTCTCGAAAAGTCTGTGGATATGAATAGTTGTTCTTACCGAAAAGTCGTTACATTTTTCAGAAAGCACTCTTTCAATGTCCACTTTTACGTCTTGAATGTCCACTTTTTCTTCTCCAATATCCACTTTTTTTCCATTCCAAAGTCCACTTATATGAAGATTGCGATTATGGAGTTCATTTTTTTCATTTAAAAGTAGATTTCTGAGAAATACTTCAAGATATTCTGTGGTTTCATGAATACCTTTTTGTAAGTTCGTATAGTTTGCACGGACAAGTGCATTTCTGAAATACCACGCATTTTCTGCAAAAATGTCATTGGTCGCTGAGAATCCAAGCATCCGCAAATATTTAATAAAGAACACTGCCGTTGTTCTTGTATTACCTTCTCCGAAGATATGGATTTGCCATAATCTTGAAATAAATATCGCAAGATGATGGATAATTTCATCCATTGACAAACCTTTATAGCTAAAAGCTTTCTCCTGCGAAAAATCATATTCCAGCGTTGCTCTCAGTTCTGAAGCACTACCATACATAACAGTTGCGCCATCAAGCACCCATTCTTTCTTTGTAATGTTATAATCCCTGAACTTTCCGGCATGTTCGTAGATTCCCTGGAAAAGTTTGCGATGGATAGAGATATATTCATTTGGAGAAAATGAAAACCCTGTTTCGGACAGAAGTTCTGCAATACGCAAAGAAACCTTATCTGCTTCCTCGGTACGTTCATCATCAGACAAATGTACTGGTCTTTCTTCATAGTAGCTATCAATAAGGCTTTGTGCTTCTTTCATCGTGATTTTGCCTTCAATATTCTGAATGGCAGTATCAACCAAATATTTAGATGGTTTAAGTCCGTCCACTGCCTGAAGTCCGATTGCTGTACTCCAAGCATAACCTTTATACGCTTTATCTGGTTCAGACTCTCGCAAATACTCTTTAAACGGGTCTTTTTCCATAGACACTACCTCTTTTATGATTCAATAAAAGCACTTCCCAGATCAACCTCCAAGAAGTGCTTTCATTTTTCTTATTTATAATTTCATATTAATACAGTTTCGCACCAGCCGGGATATGGTTATCAACCATGATCAGATGAAGTTCTTCATCCTCAGAATCCTTCAGGTTATTTACTGCGGAAAGCAGCATACCGCAGGACTCGATTCCCATCATCTTACGTGGTGGCAGGTTTGTGATCGCGATCAGGGTCTTGCCTACCAGTTCTTCTGGCTCATAGTAAGCGTGGATTCCGGAAAGGATGGTACGGTCTGTGCCTGTTCCGTCATCCAGTGTGAACTGAAGGAGTTTTTTGCTCTTCGGAACTGCAACACACTCTTTAACCTTAACTGCACGGAAGTCAGATTTGCTGAATGTATCGAAGTCAACATCTTCTTCAAATAAAGGCTCAACCTTTACATTGGAGAAGTTGATCTTCTCATTCGGTGTGAAGAATCCGTTGTTGTCGTTTACTGCTACCTCTGCAGTATCGCCTGCTTTGGCTGCGCTCTTATCAGAGTCAAGGCTCTTCATTGTCGGGAAAACTGATTCGCTTACCACACTATCCCGTATTGTCGAGTATTATACATTATTTTCAAAAAGTCTGCAACTTATTATAACGTATTATTCAGTATGTATTTGTTGTATTTCTGTTGCACACCACATAATTCTGTTGCACCTCATAGAGTTGAACCCACAAGGGCTCTTTCCTAGAATATGTTCAAATTATGTGATAATTTTTCTATTGCTTCTGTTTTTTTCATATCAGTGACTTCGGCATATATATCCATCGTTGTCTCAATATTTGCATGTCCCATAACTGCCTGTATCACCTTAATATTAGTTTCATTTTCGCAGAATCTCGTACAAAAAGTATGTCTCAAATGATGGCAGGAAAAATGTGGGATAATAATCGGATCTCTTTTTTCCTTTTTTGCTTTCAGAATTTCTTCTGCATTATAGTTTTCCCGGATACGTTTGATTGTCCGGTTAATTGCCTGCGGATTATGAAGATTACCGAACCGATTTGTAAATATAAATCCCTCCATACCATCCAATGTAACAGTACTGAATCCATTCTCTTTCTGATATTCGTACTCTTCCATAAAAGCATTATATACAGGCTCCATCATCGGAACTGTACGAATACCTGCCTCTGTTTTAGGTAATGAAACAGCAAATTCACATCGGGTTGTTTCTGCTCTGCGTGGATAATATGTAACACTATGATTGATATTGATCAGTCGTTTCTCTAAATCAATATCTTCCCATCGAATCCCAATAATTTCACCTATACGGCATCCAGTACCTAAAAGAACGGTAAATAATGGTGCCCAATGATTAAATACCGGACTATTCGCTGTATAGTTCATAAATGCTCTCTGCTGTTCAACCGTCAATGCATGTCTCACTCCATGATTCCTCCCTGGTTTCTTTTTTATTTCTGCCATTACACCATGAGATGGATTGTTTCTGATAATATCATCTCTCACTGCTAACTGAAATGTTGGATGAAGCACCGTATGAATCGTTTCCAGCGTATTAACCTGTAATTTTCTTTCATTTATTAAATGGTAATAAAAGTACAGTACATCTGAATATTTGATTTCTCCGATTTTCTTCTTCCCAAAACTATCTCTGACGTAATGATCATACATGTACATATAATTGGTATAGGTTGTTCGCCTCAACTCTGTTTTCGTAGAAATATATCTATCAAATACAAAATTAAGGCTGGCATTTCCTGCTGCATACATATCAAGACCATCTAACTGATCTTTCAACAATTTCTGCTCTTTTTCCCTTAACTTAACTAAATCCTTGGAATATATATATCTTCTTTTTCCAAATGGATCTGTATAAGTGTATATGTACATCAGGTCGGACTGGCGTTGACTCTCACCTTTGCGTAAGGCTCTGCCTCTATTATCTTTTCTTGCTTTTGCCACTATAACTCCTTCCTAATTGTAGCAAGGAGTCCTTGTGTTACTTTTCTGGCATCTGATATAAAAGATCAATACCTTTTTGTATCGCTTGTGTTGTAGTCAGCTCATGCTTCGCTGCATACTCTGACAATTTCTGATATTCTTTCTCCGTTAATCGGAAACTTACGTTTTTCTTTTTCGGGGATTCTGCTCTCGGTCTCCCCATTTTTGCCACCGTATGCACCTCCTTCATAGCTTGATTACATTATACTTTTTGTCGTGCAAAAAGTCAATACTTTTCGTAGCACAAAAACTCTCGCAATATTATTTATCACTAAATACCAGTTCGAAACGTTTCCAGATATGCCTCAAAAATATCACAGTTCACAAGTACCAATTTATCCAGTTTGTAGACAGCATTTGCTTCCTTTGCCATTTTTTCAAACTTACTTTGACACATGCTGTACATTTCTGCACCTTCTTTATAACGAACAAATCTTTTCCTATTTATAATATGTCTTTGCATTCTTTCGCTCCTTTTCCAATTTATAGCAATCCCACAGGTAGCTGTCGGGTAACAGCCTCATTGGTATTTCACCATCTTCTCAGACCGGGCAGCTTTCCCGGAAGTATCATTATCAGAAACAGTATCTTCGCCACAAAAGTCCCACTTCCTGATCACAGTCAAATATTTATCGCTCATGCCTTTACTTCAATATCATTTTGATATTTCTTCGTTTACAACATTTCCGTTTTGCGTCATGATGTCGCAAAGTTATAATGCAGACAGTCTTGGCGTATTTGCTGCACAGCTCCTCTGTTTCATACGTCCTGCAGGATAAATATTAAATTTTCAAGGTACAAACAACGCTAAATAACTTTTCCAGCAGAAAGGGATGCTCTTAAATGTTTTTTAGCGAACTATTTTAAATCCAATAATTGTTTTTATCAATTTTGTTTCCAGACGTCTGCGAAGTGTTTCATCTACACAATAATGAACGCAGCCATACTCATCATACATTTTTCTGACCGATAATTTTGCAATATATCCCTCATAATGTTTCAGAACTTTATTTATCGCCTGAATGTCACCCTCCAATGCTCTTTCGATTACCCAAAACGGTATCAATTTTTTATTATTTACACTTTTTTCTTCCGTTTTCATCTGCATTTTCCTCCAGCATAATCTTTAGTATTTCAAGCGATCGTGTACGATGCTCATGTACCGTACTTCTGACAAGATTCAGTTTTCTTGCTATATCCGCATCATTCATTTCCATAAAGTATGACAAAAGAATAATGTCCCTTTTTCTCTCTGTCAGCGCAGTTAATGCTTCTGCCAATAGAGCATTTTTTACCTCCACATCATAACCGCCTGCCCGAAAATAGCTTTTTTCCAATTCATATTCATCAAATATAGAAAGGCTCTCCATCTCTTGTTCGGATAATTCTGAAAACAAAGTTTCATGTTTTCTAAGATAGGCTAAATGTCTTTCATAATCCACTATTTCGCCCTTTAATGCCAGTTTGCATTTTCGATCAAACTGGTGCATTACCGTTTTCTCATCATAGGAAGAAGATTGCTCCATAGAGTTCACCTCCTCCCCGACCATGAGATATGAGCAAAGGTCTTTTTCCCTTTCACCCTTATCCCGTTTGAACAATGCGTTTTGTTCGGATCTGAAAGAAAATTTCTTAAAAATGACATAAAAAAACGTCCTCATAGGTCAAACCTACTGGACGTTTTTAATTTATATTTTTCACAAAACGAATACTCGCTTCCTGTACTTCCATTTTCCTGCCAATGCAGATATTCCCACTATCAAAACTGTGTATATAATTGAATCTCTTAAAACCATAATTCGCAGAGCTATACTTATTACAAGCAAGAAGCTGTACCAAAAAATTAATTGCCTCGATCTTTTTGCATAGAACCTACTATCGGCTTTTGACAATGGATGTATCGGATTATCTACAGGAGAAAACAGAACAATTACACAAATGAAGCATAAATAAATAACAAACATACAATCCAACGAAATCACGTTGATTTTTCTTACTAGCATTGCAATATTCACAATTCCTACAGAAATCATACAGCATTTTATTTCTGTATCAGCATGATAACCGCCCGCATACGGGCGCAAAAAATATATTTCCAAAAATACCAAGATACTAAAACAAAATTCGTGCCACAAAACACCTGATATTGCAATTGCAAAAAAATTTAATAGTATCCAAAAAAGCTGATTTAAACCATATTGAATAATTTCCTTTTCGTTCTGATTTTCACATATTTGGTTTGATATTTTCCTGCTCCACTCACCTATCATTCAATTTTCTCCTACAGAATCTCTCTCTTTAATCATATTAATCCTACATTAAATATATCTCTTTACCTGTTTCAGCATTAACCAGCATGACATATTTTTGAGAATTATTATCATTTACTTCCAAATACCAGATTGGTTCTGCCGTATATTGCTGATCTTCATTTATGTATGCACGCTCATAAAATTTTGCCCGAGTCACTGTATAAGTAGCTTCATCTAATAAGTTTTCATACTTTGTTTCTACCGTTGCTGCTATTTCGTCAAACCCTTTTAACGATACATTTTCCCCATCTTCCTGGAAATTATAAAGACCATACACACGCAGGCTTTCTATCCCCCGTGTAGAACAAACAGCAACCACTGGACTGGACTCTGGCGTATCATATGCAAGCGCCTGTGCCATAACCGATAATTCAGGATACACAGGAATCCCACTTACTGTCTGCCTTGCATATACGATACATACATCATCCTCGTTTGTCCACTCAGGCTTTCGTTTACTCTCTTCCAGCAATCCTTCAGCAACATATTGGTTTTCAATTTCCCGAAGTATATCCGCGCTCAAAGAAGAAGTCTGAAAAACTAAATTTTCTACTGCATATCCGGCATTTTCAAGAGTTTCTTTTACTTTTTGTACAGCATCCTGATCGTTTACAATAGATTCTGTCGCAGAAGTAAACTTCTCCATATTCTCCGTATTAGTCACCCCTATTTGAGCATAATAAGCCGATTTTTCCGTTGATACTCCAAACTCCATTCCAATCCCTACATTTGTACCATCCGCTAAAACATAATAGTTTTCTTCCGGATATAGATCACTGGCAGGAGTATTATAATGCTCAAGAATTTCTTTTCCTTCTACAAAATTTGCATATGCCTTTTCACTATCCACAAAATGCACACTTTCCAAAATAAATTTGGGAATCTCTTTTCCGTTCCAATTCTCCGAAACTTCTAACTCACACTGAAACCTAACTTTACCGGATTCGGATTCCTTTTCATACGTCTGCGCATACGCATTTTGAGTCAGCATAATAAGCGATAACGCACATATACCTGAAATCATTATGTCTTTTCTCATTTTTCTGCTCTCACTTACAAATCACGGTGTATAACGTCCTTCTACATGTAAACTGCCTACACTTGCTGTACAATGCATAAAATATTCGTATCTGGGCAGCGCGTAGCTCGTATAGGAAGCACTTGCACTTGGAGTATTTTTTGAAATCGTTGCAGTATTAGATGTTGTTGTCGCATGCAGTCTACTGGATTTACAATATAATTTTCCTGAACCACTGAACTTAGTACCTGTCACATAAAACTTCTGCTCATCATCAGCTTTCACCGATCTTTTAGAAATAATATCACCCGGTATAGTAATGTTAAATGTAACTGTATCTGCAAATACCGGAACAGTGCTTCCTGTCAAACATAAACATGCAGCTACTCCACATAACCATTTTTTTCTGTTCATCTTCATCATAATCTTCTCCTTTTCTCTGCATTTTTGCTGCCATCTTTAACTTTTAATTTGTTTCATCTTTTACTTTACTGATCACACCTCCCTCCATCTCATATACCTCATCGCAAAGAACCTCTATATCCTCCCGATTATGACTGGCCAGAATAATCAGTTTATTTTCTTCTTTCATTTTTAACAGAAGTTCCCGGATTTCTCTTACCCCGTTTTTGTCCAGACCATTCATAGGTTCATCCAGAATCAAAATTCCCGGATCTTCCATGATGGCCTGTGCAAGAGCAAGTCTCTGACGCATACCCAGTGAATACTTTCCAACCGGTCGCTTCAATGCAGGATCCAAACCAACCTTTCTCAGAACAGAGCAGAGATAATCTTTATTCTTTTTGTTTCGCAAAGTATAAAGAAATTCCAAATTATGATAGCCACTCCAGGTCCGCAAAAAACCCGGATCCTCAATAATGATCCCCGCATCGGTCAGCATATCCTTATCTTTCCCCATCACTTTACCATTGACAGTTATCGTTCCCTCATCACAGGAAAGAAAACCGCAAATAGACTTAAACAAAACAGTCTTTCCAGAACCGTTGTGCCCTACAAGACCATAAATTTTGCCACTTTCACATAAAAGTGAAACATCCTTTAAAACTTTGTTATCTTTGAAGCTTTTACTTACATGAGATACTTCAATTACGTAATCCTGCCTGTCCATATATTTCACTCCTCGCTATATATCCTCATTTTCCCAGTTAAATTCTATTTTTTTTACCTTTATTAAAATAATGACCGTCATACACAAAATCCCTGCTATTAAAAATCCAAACATATAAGGTATAGATGGCAGCCAATAGTAACCATAATCCGGGGTTGCAATCCTTGCCAGTTCAGCCCATATCGTCGGGATAAAAAAGGCCAGTTTATGACGTATCATGGGATGTATATTCAGCACGGGAAATAGAGCGATTGCCAGGGCAAGACCACCTGCAACTGCAGCAATCTTATTCAAAAACAAACTTAGCAGGAACATCAGAACCCCAATAAATGTACAGATACAGGCACAAAGAAGAATCTCCAGCCCTATAAGCTGTAATGGCGAAAATTCAGAGAAAATCTCGTAATAAATAAACACAGAACTATCAAACTGCGTAAGAGCCCTTGTCGTTGCTGCCGTTCTCAGCAGCTTTCCCCATTCATTGCTCCATTCAATGTCCGGTAAAAGAGGAAGTATTGTGCAGATGACTGCCACAACAGTAAGAACAATGGAACGGATAAAAATCCCTCCTATTTGCCCTAATGCCCAACACTTTCTTCCTACACGGATTGCATGATACATATTCACATGCTGCATAAAAGGCACATCCGAGTTCGCATAAATTACTCCAAACCAAAACATAATCAGATAAGAAAAACTACACATCGCAAATGGAAATACGCACCAAGAGGACGGGTAGTCCACTGCAACTGAAAACTGTCGGATAGCCCCTACATATGACCGGCTGACTACAATCATCAATATTACAAAAACTGCCATTTTGCTATTGGCGATTTTCATCATGGAATTTTTCCAGGTATACTGTAATAACTTCATACTCCCACCTCTATAATCTGCTTTTTATTTTTTTGTAGATTCCCCAGGTAAGCAGTGCCGAAAAACACAAGCTACAGCCAAAGACTGTAAGAAAGTACTGTATATCCGTCGAAAACCGATTCAAGGTCGGATATATCAGCATTACACTGAACCAGCCCTTTCCACGATATTCCAATAATATCTGCTGTATTAAAATAGGTGTGATCAATATCAGCATTTTATTAGAAACAAACATAGACAGAAATGAAGCCGCCAATGACAAGGTCCCTGCCAGCATTCCCATTTGCAATGCACATAAAAAAACATAAGACCAGTAGTGTTCTCCGGCAATCAGTGAACCGTACATTCCTTCCATAAAAATATCCTGTAATCCCTCTGAAGTCCAAGGTATCTTTAACCTTATAGACGCAACAAACAGAAGGCTTCCCAAAACCATAGTGATCACAGACGATCCATAAACAACCACTGCCTTGGATACCACATATTTCCATGTATTTCCTCTGTTGATGCTATATCTGGCATATTTATACTCCAAATCCTCACAAAACACAGTTGCATAAGAAAATGCACAAAAAACATAGGCAATCATGATTCCGGACATACCAACAGCCAAATCGTATGTATCCAACGCATTTCCATTTACCATTCCCTCAGTAAATGCAGAATCTTCAAGTGAAAACCACATGGATATTGCAACACCCACAATGCCTAAATATATTGGATAATTTTTTATCAGACGACGGATATCCGTTTTTAAATAATGTGCTCTATTCATCCGCTTCTCTCCTTTTGTAAACGGCTCTTTTGCTACAGAAAAAAATAAATATACAAATACCTGCAGCAAAACCACTTACATCTATCAGGAATAACATCCTTTTTTTTATTTTTCTTTGTTTCTCCTTTTCTTTAATCAGCTCTTTGCTTGTTTCTAGAATTGTATCCAATTTGTCATAAGGTATCTTCATATCTCTGATTTTTCTATATATTTCTCTCTCACATTCATTCGGAGCATTTTCTATACATTTATTAAGCCTTCTTCGTTCTTCTACAATCGAATAAGGAATTGTGGATTTATTCATAAAACATCCCTTTCGCTAATCTTTTATTGCAAGAATATTTCCTTTCCTGTTTCCGCATTAATTAAGGTTACAGATTTACTTATATTATTTTCGACTACTTCAAAATACCAGATAGGATCTGCCTTATATTTTTGTTTCTCATCCAGATATACCCTCTCATAGAATTTTGCTCTTGTTACTTCATAATCAGCATCATTCAAAATGTTCTCAAATTTTTCCTCAACCACAGCAGCAATATCCTCGAAAGGCTTCAGCGTAACTTGTTGTTTTCCCTTTTCAAATTCATAAACGCCGCTGATGTCCAGCTTTTCTATTCCCCGGGTAGAATATATTGCCTGAATCGGGGCATTATCCGGAGTATCATATGCCATAACTCTGGCAATACTCATCATTTCATGAAAAATGGGAATATCTTCATATTTTTGATACCCGTAAATAAAATATGCGTCATCTTCCTGACTCCAACTTTCCTTTCTTTTTTCTTCTGCCAAATAACCTTCCTGTAAATATTGTTCTTCCAGTTTTTTCATTGTCTGAAAATTCAAGGGGTAACAGGCAAATATAAGGTCTTCTGAATGGTATCCCAATTCATCTATTATTTTTTTTAATTCTGTAATACATTCTTCGCCGCTTTTAAAAGAAACTTCCGTTTCTTCAAATACAGCTCGATTGTCTGGATTAGTTACACCGATATATGAATAATATTTGGAATTACTGCTTCCGTAAGTAATTCCTTCATTTATATCAAGACTTTCATCATTTGCAAATAGATAATAGTCTTCTGGTGCCCTCCCTTCATCTACCGGAGTTTCTGGTTTTTCAATTATTTCTTTTCCTTCACCGAATATAGTCCATGCTTTTTCTCTGTCACATCTATACAGTCCCTTTACATCAACTGTGCTTATGGCTTGTCCTTTTATATTTTCCGGCACTTCCAACTCACAATTAAATTTTACCTTCCCTGAATCAGAGGTTTTTTCATACTTCTCCGGGAAACTATATTCTGCTTCTTCCATTGAAACTATTTCTTCCCCTGCTTTTTCTTTGACATCTACAGCACTCTTGTTACATCCAGCCAAAACCGAACATGCACATAATATCAGGCCAAACCCTCTTATTTTTTTCATCATATCTTTTCTCCTAAAACTCAGCTAAGGGATACAGTATGTGTATCCCCCTAGCTGAATTTCTTATTTCAAATTTTATTCACAAAGTATTACGGTGTATACCGTCCAGTCACATGAAGATTTGATACACTGGCGGATGTTGTCATATAATAATACTGCCCTGATCTCTTACAGCTATCCTCTTTGCTATGTACCCCAATACCTTGTTCCCATTTGTAGAAGTTCTCTTATCCATTGGCTTGCACCTCCCTTTGAAGTGATTGAATTGTAGCATATAATTATTGATTATTTATTCGATTGTCAAAATTCGCCCACGATTTTGTCAAAATTAGACTTTCCTTTCAAGTAAAAAAGAGACCCCTAACGAGTCTCTTAGTTTTTAATCCGCGACATATATAAAAGGACCTGAACACAGAATCTATTAGATGTATAATCTATTTTTATTTCTCCTCCATTGGCAATGACCACCTTTTTTACATTTTCTAATCCAATGCCATGTATTGCAAGTTCTGGCTGAGTTGTCTGCAGTCCATTTCTCTTTTCAAGGATTTTTCCTGAATAGCTGTTTTCTATAAAGATTAATAACACCTCTTGTTTTATTTGCATTTTTATAGTTAGTAACTTTTCCTTCGATTTACTGGCCTCTCTTACTGCATTATCTACCAGATTCCCCAAAATCACGCAAATATTAAAATTATTAAAATATAGATCTTCCGGAATATTTATTTGAACATCTACTTGATTCAGCGTCTCGTTTGCTTTCTGCAACATATAATTTAATACTCCGTCTATTTCCTGGTTACCTGTAGTTGAATATTCTTTTGGATTTAGCATAAAATCCTTCATGCCGCTTAAATATTTTATCATGTCGTCATTATTATTTTTTTTAGCCATTGCAGACAACTCAATGATATGATGTTTTATATCATGCCTCAATGCTTTCACCCGTTCTTCCGATTCTCTGGCTATATCTAATTGATAAGAATAAACTTCTAACATCTGTTTAAACACCTGCTCATTCATACGGGCAGAATAAAATTTAAGGAGTGAATGATACAGATAAAAGATGAGAATATTAATAAAAAGAAGTGCCAGTGCTGCAAAAATAACAATTTCTTTTATTTCATGCGCAACAATAATCAGATAATATATATATACAATACTGACAACAGGAACCATTAAAAGTGCAGCCATATTTAATGCCGGTAATGTAATTTCTTTTTCGGGTTCTGTTGTCCTCTGGATAATAATTGCAATAAATAATAAAGCAAAGCTGGTGATACATTCATATACCTGATTCACCGGCTGTCCCATCGTATATTTTGTTAAAGATAAAATGACAATGCTGTCAACCAAAGCATTAATCACATATATAATAAATACAGCCAAACATTTCTTTGTTTTCTTTATGCGGTATGGAAAAAAAATCAAAAAAAGACTTGTAATGTTTGACAAAATATTCATAGCCGGAGAGGAAAATAGCAAGCTTATCGCACTTGTCCATGCCCAGCCTATAATATATAAAATAGAGACATGCTTCCATCTACTCTCTTCTTTTTGCACAAAAATACCAACAAAATACTTCAATGCGTAAAAACGTAATGCATTTGCCAGTAACGCTATAATATCATTAAATATTTTTAAACTCATCTGCAGCACTCTCCAAAATCTTTCTTCGTACATCTGCACGATTAATTTTACTTATATTTAGTACATCTCCATTCAGCATTTTTACCCACTCGTATGTAAATTCCTTTACATAATTTTTATTTACTAAATACGATTTATGTATTCTTAAAAAAACATTTTCTGGAATTCGTTTTTCAATCTCATTCAATTTTCCATAAAATGTTCTGATCTCTTTTTTCATTACAATATTAATTTTTCTTCCAGTACTTTGAAAATACAAAATATCTTTATACGAAATGCGATATGTACTATTTTGAGTTTGGAACTCAAATCCCACACTATTTTTTCCCGATATACGATAAATATTATCCAAAACATGATATATCTTCGCCGCTTCTATGGGCTTTACCAAAAAATCAAACGGACGATTTTGAAAAAGCTGTAATGCATAATTTTCCTTTGAAGATATATATATCAAAAATATATTCTCTTCTTCAAGAACCTCTCTTATATATTTGCCTACCATAACTCCATCTTTCCCTGGCAATTCTATATCCAGAAAAAGAATGTTTATTTTCTCTCTTTTCAAATAATCCAACAAAGTATCTCCAGAATAAAAAACTTCTGTCACAAGTGAAACGCTCTTCTCTTTCGCATATTTCAGTATAATCTCTTCTAGCTCGGAACATGTGCTTTTTTCATCATCGCAAATTATAGTCTTCATGATTTTTCCCTCCGGGAAGTATAATACTCTCTCGGTATTACTCATGCAAGTCATCTCCTTTTAAATCTTCACTCAAAACCGTTTTTAGGTATTTATAGTATATTTTTCATCAAAATAATTGTCAAATAGATATTTAAAATCGAATAAAATTATTTTAAAACACTTACAATATGTATAGGAGGTGTCATGAATGAATGAGGAAACTGATTTTTCAACATTTATCAAAAATAGAATTACTGAATTACGTTGTCAAAAAGGAATCTCCGAATACACTTTGAGCTTAGCAATCGGTCGTTCGCAAGGATATATACAATCAATTAGTTCCGGCAGAATATTACCCTCTATGAATACTTTTTTAGATATTTGTAAGTACTTCGATATTACTCCTACTGAATTTTTTGATCCATCTTTTCAGAACCCTACTTTGTTACATTCTATTATTTCAGATATTAGTAAATTTTCTGAAGAAGATTTATTATTACTTTCATCCGTTTTAAAGCGAATAACAAGGAATTAAATTCTATTATCCAATAGGTGAACAAGAATTATTTATTTTAATCTTGCTCACCTATTTTTTCTGGTTTATATATATTTATAAGCAGCAATTTTTCAACACTATAGAGCAAGTTTCGCCTGAGTAACTCAAAACTCACTTCGTGGCTTTCGACTTTCCGGCAATCTTGATGGGGATTCTGCTCCCCATACCCTCAGATAATACAGTTTTCACTAATATGCATACTTGGCTCCTGTAAAAAACAGTCGCATCGTAATCATATCTATCACGAAAAATCCATAAATTTTTTTATTGTGTTACCGCCTGATATTTTCAAATCGGCTTTATATATAGAAATATCTTTATTTTGAAAGGAACTATAAAATGGCACGACCAAAAAAAGATAAAAACTTACGGCATACTCGTCATATCATGCTCCGTCTCACCAATACTGAATATGAAATAATTGCAGAAAACGCAAAAGTTGCAAGCCTCCCGTTAGCAGAGTATGTCCGTAAACAAATAACAAATAAAAAAGTAATTGTGAAATATGAAATTGTGGCAGATTTACCGGAGTTAAAAAAATTAATTGCTGAATTTGGAAAGATTGGTAGCAATCTGAACCAGATAGCTCGTTACTTTAATACTGGTGGACTTCATTCCCAGGAAATGCGCAACGAAATCAAAAAGAGCATTACTGAAATTTATAAATTAAAATACGAAGTAATAAAACTGGCTGGAGATTTTATCACTGTCAATGCAAATAATAGAAATAGCGCAGGAGAAAACTAATATGGCAATCCTGAAGCATATTGCAAGCAAAAATGCCGATTATGGAGAAACTGAACGCTATCTGATTTTCCAACATGATGAATATACACAAAAACCAATTCTTGATGAAAATGGGAATATGCTTCTTCGTGAAGAATATTATCTGGATGGTATAAATTGTGATCCGTTTACATTTGATGCAGAATGTCGGGAAACTAACGCTTTCTTTCATAAAAATCAATCTTTTAATGAGATTAAGTCGCATCACTACATCATCAGCTTTGATCCTAAAGATCAGGAAGAACATGGTCTGACCGGAGAACAGGCACAGAAACTTGGCGTAGAATATGCCAGAGAGAATTTTCCCGGACACCAGGCTCTTGTCTGCACCCACACTGATGGTCATAATGGCAGTGGAAATATTCATGTGCATATTGTAATCAACAGTGTGCGAAAATATAATACAGAACCACAGCCCTATATGGAATTTGACCGGGATTCAAAAGCCGGATATAAACATCATCTTTCTGACAGATACAGAATCTACTTAAAGCAAAAAGTTATGGATATGTGCCGTTCCAATGGACTAAACCAGGTAGATCTTCTGAACCCCGCAGAAAAGAAAATATCTGAAAAAGAATACTGGGCAAAACGCAGAAGTCAAAAAAATCTCGATGAACACAATGCAGAACTGAAAAAGAAAGGACTTACTCCAAGACAGACAACATTTCAAACGGAGAAGCAATACCTTCGTGATGCGATTGATGCAGTTGCTTCACAGGCAACATCACAAGAAGAATTTTCCAGATTGCTGTCTGATAGATATAATATCACATTTAAAGTCAGTCGTGGCAGATACAGCTACCTGCATCCTAATCGTCAAAAATACATCACTGGAAGAAATCTCGGAACGCTTTATGAAGAAAATCATCTTATGCAGGTATTCCAGGAGAACTCCAACAGGCAACACGCTGAAAAGTCACATTCTACTGACAGACCAGTTACAGATTTTTCAGAACAGTCAAAATCGTCAGCTTCTGTCCAAACTGACGAAACTACACACTCTTTCCTTTTTATAAAATCTGATTTACGACTTGTAACAGATTTGCAGCACTGTATCAAGACACAGCAAAGTCAGGCATACGCACAAAAGGTAAAGCTGTCTAATCTTAAGATGATGGCTCAGACTGTTGCCTATGTACAGGAACATGGTTTCCAGAGCAAGGAAGATTTAGATACTGCCCTTTCCAATGCCTCTGCCCAAAGCACTGATGCCAGAAATACTCTGAAATCCACAGAAGACGCTTTAAAAAATATAAATGAACAGATTCATTACACCGGACAGTACCTTGCCAACAAATCCATCTATTCCGATTACCGAAAAAGTCGAAATAAAGAAAAATTTTATGACGATCACCGGGCAGAACTCACTCTTTATGAGTCTGCTCTCCGAATACTCAGAGAAAAATCACAGGGTCAAAAACTTCCTACCCTGAAAATGTTGCGTGAAGAAAAAAATCGTTTAACAAAATTGCAGACCGTACAGCGGGATGAATTTAACACCCGGCGTGAATATGAACGGGAACTTCGTACAGTATGCTCTAATGTAAATATTATTCTTAGGCACCCGCATATCCAAGAAACTCTGCACGAAACCTCACAAGGACATTCCTACTTCCGCTAAAAATCTCAATGAGAAAATTTCCAAATTATTTTTCATTTTCTCCGTTGACTAAATTCATTTTATCGCATATACTATAAATAGGAAAACAGGCGACATCCTGTTGGTGTGGCTGACACCTAAAATCCGAAACGAAAGCCGAACGTGGATCGGAGAGTTGGCAGGCAACAGAAAAACCTGAAAGCAAAGCCAGACATATGAGCTGGAGTGTTGGCGGACAACAGAAAAATCAGTCTATAAGGGAGATGCACAATGCTACGGCATTGTAATCTCCCTTTAAATATTTTTACAGATTTCAGAGGTCATAACATGGCAAAATATACCAAACAACAAGCTATTTCCATCATCACAGATTGTGCCGTTAAATATAAAGAGAATCTTGACGGATATCAGCTTTTATTCATTTTAAAAGATAAACATAAACATATTTCTTCTTTGGAAGTAAGTTTTAATCCGTATAATTTTCTTCACCTGACAGGCATAAAATTAGCAGATAAAACTACTGCTACTGATTTTTATGAGCGTTGTTTGAATCATAAGTTAAGTCCCGATGATTTTTCATTTGCCCCTGATGGAACTACACAATTAAAACTAGAAATTCTGCCACAACTTATGGTCAAAAATATTTCTGCAAAAATGGTTGGAGATTTCAATGGCTGCAACCCGAAATTATACACTGAAAAACTAGCTGGTGGCGTAAAAGCCTGTCTTGGCTTTGTAAAAACTCCTTATTCTGAATATGTACCAAATACGGTGTTAAATATAGATATTCGGACTGCTACCAGACTTCCATTACAGGTCATTGCTACATATCGCCGGAAAAGATCTGACTCCGTATATAACGAATTAGTTTACAAAGCGAAAAAAATAGACGGGACAATATCACTTTTCCAAAAGATTATGATTACCTATCCAAACCAAACATGTAAAATTAGCAGTTCAATAAATAGAGGGAACACAAATTATTCTTCTTATGTGTTCCCTTTATTTATTGAACAAATACTTTTTATCTGTTTTTGCGTTATGAATTTCTCCTTTTTTCTTTTCGTACTTTATATTTTACTCCATATTTCTGAAAATATAGTTCACGCAATTCTCTATTTTTCATAACATCTTTAGCTACAATCCATGTCAATTCTGCTTGTATTTGTTTATCATTTTTATCAATTTGAGGAAAACATTTTTTTATAGTTTCCACATCTCCAGCCCATATAGCTTCGTTTATTTTTTCAAATAATCTATCTTCTTCGCTTTCTTCCATATCTTCAAATGCTTCTGGATGTTCTGCATAATACTCAGCTTCTGCTTCTGCCCTCTCAGCCCATTGTTCTACATATTCGTCTGAAAAAAGATATACTTCATTATAATATATATCGTCTAAATGAGTCTTGATCCACTTGTTTTCTGCTTCTATTTGTACTTCAATAAACTTAAACATTCTTGCTAATCTATTCATAAACAACAACATACAATGATTTAAATGGACGCTAGTATAATACTTGTCTTTATCCAACATATTATTATCACTCAACATATGGATACATTTCTTACATTCATTTATCAGTGTAAAATGTTTTAAGTTATCATATTCTTCTTGGGTAATAATATTGTCCAACAACAGGCTTTCAAACGGTAGACCTTCATACTGACTAATTATCTCTTTAAAATACACCAAAGAGATAGTTGAAAATTCTTCTAATTTTCTCTTTTCTTTTTCCTCAGTAATACTCTCTATATCAATCTCCTGCATTTTCTTAAAAAAATCTGAAATTTCTTTTGTTTCTTTCATAGGAATAAAAAATAATGTCTTCTTTTCTTCTCTTACTCGATATTCATCAATGTTTAATATAATATGAATATATAGCTTTCTTACTGAATCACACAATGGACTAAATATCATCTTTTTATATTTTTGTAATTTTTTTCGCTCGATTTGGGCATTTATAATTTCCAGATATAACGTAACTAATGCTGATGTAATAATTCCTGTTCCAATTCCAACAGCAATATTTCTTCTGTCCGAATCATTAATCCAACATGATGTGTATACTACTACTGCTCCACCAAATATAATTGCAATAATCGCAACATAGTTCCAATTTCTTTTTTCAAAAAAAGCCTTTATTTTCGTCATTACTGAAATTAAATTTCTTTTTATTTTCCATTTTTTTATCCACACTATATTCAGTTTCTCCATACTTCTATTAATTATGTCTTGCTTTATTATAATATCATATATCCCTATCTATTTAAAGTTTATGGTGTATATTAAATTATTACCTGTAGAGTAGGTTAGAGGGCATCCGCCCTCTTTCCCCTCATCAAACCGTGCATGAGGTTCTCCCTCACACGGCTTTCCGACATTCTTC
>OJMI01001592.1_pt1 | contig 24210 bp, 28 predicted proteins | sample 1597131 | NCBI WGS metagenome assembly OJMI01 (sample SAMEA2452116, study PRJEB22498) | human gut metagenome | reverse complement strand
GCGTTTTTGTACCTCGTTTCAAGCATTAAGATGCCGAAGGTTATATCCCTGTTGCCCTTTAGCTTTTCACGCAGAAACTTTAAAAAGTCCCTTATCGCCTCAATGAACCTCGGACGCTGCTTTATACTAAGACTGTTTATGATATTCTCCGCAGCGCTGCCGTTGCGGGCAAAAAGAACATCTCCGGCAAAATCGGCATAAATCTCACGCTGAGCCCCGGCGACGCCGATGTCAATACCTCTGCGGCTGTAAAGCTCGCGGATGTCGCTGTTCAGCTTAGCCATCATCTGATCAACGCTTCTATTGCCGTCCTCATTTTTGTCGGACGCTCTTTTTGTTTTACCCTCAAGCCAGGCTCTGAACTCCTTCGACCTTTTTGCAGCATCACAGAACGCATCGTAAGGACCGGACGCATTTTCGGTGAAATGGGTCAGCTCATGCTTGAATATCGTCATAAGCGCGTCGCCATCAAAACTGCGGCTGGAATTTATGTAGATCGTGTTGGTGCTTTTGTCGTAATAACCGTTCGGACGGAACAGCTCCCTCTTTCCGTCGGCTTTTTTAATGCTTGTGTCAAGGTTTTTAAAAACCACCCCGACCCCCAGCGCCTTGCCGACACTTTCGACAGCCTTTTGCTCATCGGTCAAAACCTTTGTGCCGAAAAATTCGCTGTTTGAACGCTTGTGAGAGTCAGCCTCACCGTCCGCACCGGATAGCCTTTCGAATACCGACTCATAAGCACTGCTTTCGGGCGCAAAAAAAGCAGACCCGGAAAAGTCTGCCCCGATGTTACTATTAAATTGTCTGCTTGCCTCGACTACCGACTGCCAGTCGGAAAATATACCGCTGAAGCGCTCGTTGGCATACTGAATATCTGCTGTGACATATTGATTGACATATGCCGAGATCTCACGAATAAATAGCTTGGCAAAATCGATTGAATCGATATCATATTTGCCGTTATAGTGTTCATCGTTCATGTGATCGGCAATTTCAGCATACGGTTCACTGCCCCATAAAACGTTACCGCTTATTACAGCCTCATATTCCGCATAATATTCACTGTTCTTCATCTCATATGAATGAACTGCTTCATGCGCCGCTATCTCTAAGGCTGGCAAAGTAGCATTGTTCGAAACATAAACGGTGCCGTCCGGCATCGTAAGCGCCTGGGAATATGCCATGCCTGACCCGGTGGTAACATCCCCGTCACAAAGAACAGCCTCTATCCCGGCATCGCTCAGTATATCTACGGCAGAGCTGCCGATCGATCCGTCTGCCCTGCCTGGCTTGTAATAGATCTCACGGCTGCCCTGCTTTACATGAATCCGTTCTTGCGGTCTTCCTCCAGCCTGCCCTTCCTGCGCTCCTCGTAGGTCATTTTCCTTATTTTCTCTCCAAGCTCCTCCAGCTTTTTCTTCTCTTCTTCGGTCAGCTTCTGAGTCCTCTTCGGCATTCTCTCCCAATCTTCTTTGGTCATTATCGGCATAACTCTCACCTCTTTCACCATTATACCCGCTTTCGGCATCGCTGTCAATACCGGTGCTGCCGCTCTGACCGCTTTCTGCGCTGCTGCCGTCTATCCGGAATTTTTTCTGATCCTCGTTCATGACCTGCAGCGCCGCGGCAACTATGGTGCTGTTTATAAACTTCGAGTCAACACCTGCCTTTTGCCTGTTTACGATCCGCTCAAGGTCCCTGGTGTTTTCGGCGACTCGCATTTCTTTTAAAAAGCCGTCCCTTATTTCCGAATATATCTTACCCAACTGCCTGTCGGATATTTTGTCATACTCGATCTCACCCGATCCGCTTTTGAATGCTTTCATTGCCGTGCTGTTGTCTATGGCAATTCCGTACTGTATGACGTCCCCGGCAACGCCTATGTCCTTTATACCGCTTCCAATGGCTTTGTAGCTTCGCTCGGTATTGTGTGCAATGGCGAGATTCACACCGCCGTAAATAGCGCTTGATCCTGCACCTGCAATACCGCCGGCAAGACCTGAACAAATAGCCTCAAAAACATCCTCGGCAAACGCCTTTTTTGCGGCGTCCGCGGTATCTAAGCCTTCACTGTTCACAAGCTCGTCGACCCTCAGCGCATATGCCGATCTTTCACCCATGAGCACCTTGTCAATGATCTGGTCTGCGACCTCGGTCGCCATTTCCTCCGAACTTTCGACCGCAAACTGTGTCAGCATGCTTTTAAGATAATCCTTTACACCGCCTTTTGCCGCCTCGCCGCCGGAAAGCAGCTTTTCTATAGAAAACTTTTCAAAAAAGGCTTCGGCAACACCCATCGCCGCACCGCCCAAAAGCACCTCCTCCGCCGTGCCGCCGCGGCTGTAAATGTCCTCGGCAGCGTTTGCTCCGGCTTCAATGCCCATGACGACGGTATAAGCCCCTCCGAATAAGGCTGCTCCTGACATACTGTCAGCCGTAGACATTAAAATTTTATAAGCCTCAGCTGCTATGTTTTTACCAAACACTTCAAAAGGCAGAGCCTCCGCAACATCTTGTGCGGTTTCACTTCTTATGGCGTTGCCGACCATTCTGAACTGATTTCCGCTTGAATACGGATTGATGTCGCCTGTTCTTACATAATCGGCAGCATCATCCACCGCACCTGCAATACCGCCTATACTTTTCAGCGGTATGCTTGCAGCGTTAAGTAAAAGATATGCACCAAATCCGTGCTCGTCAAACACCTGTCCTATGGCGTCGGCACAATGCTGCAAATATCGCTGCCCGAGAGTCGGCCGAAGCAGCTCAAGATACTCCATGGCCTTTTCCTTGCCCTGGCGGTGAAGGGTATAATAATATACGGCCTTTTCCTCGTCATTTATCTGATCCCAGTGCTTGTCGGTCGCCTCGTCGTATGTGTTGCCTAAGTATTTCGCTATCGAGCTTGAAGGATTGTACTGCCCCATAAGATCCTTGTTATCAAGGAAAAATCCCAGAGGATCTTCGACCTTCGGGATATTGTTGTTGTAAAATTCTGTCCTTTCCTTGTAGTTGTCCTTTGGTATGGCATCATACTGCTCAAAAGCTTTTTTTAACTCGTCGCCGGTCGGATTATGTATATATTTTGGTAAATTCTGCATGAACACACCCATATTGTGTTCGCCTAAAGCACTCGGCATTTCGGTAAATTCGGTGATCCTGCTTGCCTTTTCAAGCTGGCTTTTGCGCGTCAAAAGCAGCGGTATTTCCGGATCGTCCTCTATCGGTTTACCTACATCGCGGGGATCTCCTGAAAGTTCTCCCCTACTCCGCTTTTTTCGCTCCAGCTCGGCACGTCTTTGCTCCAGCTCGGCATCAATGTCGCTTATGGCTTTTTCATAATCCTCACGCCTTTTGTACCGGGCGGAATATTTGAGATTTTCAAGCGCCTTGCGGTCATCCTCGTTTGTTGCGCTTTCTGCGGCGGATTTTACCGCATCATACCCGGCATCGACGTATTTTGAAAACGCATAGGCATTGTAGTTTTCGCGTTCCATACGGTGTGCAGCGGTATGCAGTTTTTCTAAATTCTTTGTGTCGGCGTCGAGAGCGCGCCTGAAGGTATCGAGCTGACTGTTGAGCTGCTCATAGGTCTCCTGAGGCAGACTGTCCTTGTGGGAATTTAAATAGCTCTGTATTCTTTTGTTTCGGTTAAGCAGATCGTACCTGTCGCTTTTATCACTGTCATAGCGGGAATTTACCGCGTCATATGAAACGTTTTTTGCAGACTCCATGAGCTTGTTCACATAGCCAACAGAGTCGTTGAGATACGAGTTTATGTAATTCTCATCAACCCCAAAATCGTATTTGCCGGACTTTACATCCCTTTTTATCTGCTCAAATCTGTTAAGCCTGGACTGCGGCGTGTATCCGCCGCTCCCAACCAGCTGTTTGATCTCATCAAAACTCGTTGCCATAAGCTTCCCTCCGGTGTTATTTTACAGATACAGTATTGTAGTAAGCCAGCAGTTCCGCGGCTTCGGCATCGTTCAGTTTCCCGGCATCGTACCATTGCCTGATCTTTCCTTCTACATATCCGGTATAATTCGTCGTTTTTCCTCTTACCCTTCTGTATTCTGAAGCCGTCATAATTGCTGCTCTGAAATCTGATATGCGCTCATCACTTGCAGTCATGTCGGCGTCACTCAGTTTTCTGCCGTCCGATGAATACCCGAGAGTGCGGAACAATCCGTAGTCACTGCCGTCGGCACCGTATGTGTAAATGTAGTTTTTAATAAGCGCCTGCTTCATTTTATCGTCGGTCATCGTATCACCAAGGGCGTTTATAAGACTTTCCCTTGCCTTCGTTCTGGCAGCAGAAGCCTCTGTTTTTGCTTTTGCAGCCGCGGTGGCAGCGCCGATTTCAGCTGCATATTTCTTGGCAGCACTGTCAACTTCATTGTTATAAATGCTTGCGGCATTGCTGACCGCCTGCTGCTCATAGGACGACCGTATACTTTGCTCTTTGCTGGCGCGCTCTGCCTCAAGCGAGGAAAGCGAGGACTGCATGACCCTCGCCAGATCGTCTACCGCCTTCTGACGGTTCTGCCGCAGCTTGCTGTCAGCGTTCGCCCAGCTTAATTGGTTGGCGGTCAGCTGTGTCCTGTTAAGACCTGAATCGCTCAGCCCGCTGTTTGCCATGCTTTCGGCGATCTTACGCTCGTTTACGATACGCTTCACGTTGTTTTCCTCAAAAGCATCATTGTATGACCTTTCGGTATCGCTTATCTGCGATTCATAGTCGGATCTTATTTTATCAGCACTGGTGCCGTAGGTGCTGTTTAAGGACGATATATCCCCGTCAAGCCCTTTTTTCAGCAGCCGCCTTTGCTCTTCTGTCAGCTGTGTCAGTCTTGATGTGCTCATTTGACCCCTCCCAAAACTTTAAAATCGACCGCAAACGAGCTTAATACCAACTCGCCGTCGCATGATATTTTTACACCGAAGCGCTGAAAATTCCTGCTGTATGGAAATATCCGCACTGTGTGAAGATATTCCGGTGAATCAATATCCGCTTTTTCACCGGAAACAACTACAACATGCTCATCTTTCCCTCCAAACTCAGTATTAAAACATACGCTTATAGGCACCTCGTCGTTGTATCCGAACGATATGTTGACAAAAGGCACATCCTTATACCTCGCCGCAAAGCCGAAATCAAAAAGTTTCGACTGCATAAAAGATGAAACGGGAATTTCCTTTACAGTGTAATTCCATATTTCATTTTTAGCATCCGCTAAATATGGAGTGCTTATTTTATCCCTGCCTTTGTCCGTGTCCCTGTCGTAAAATAGCCGCGATTCGACCGCCACTGTATATGACCCGTTGCTGTTTGTATATGCAAAACCCTCCAAAAGCGCAAGCGTATCGCTACCGCTCGATAACACCTCCAGAGGCGCAAACGGCAGCTCCCAGTAGTACCACGGTATGCGCAGCGCGGCATCCTCGGTCTTGGAATAGGAATAAATGTAATTGTAGCCGTAAGTGTTGTAGTCCATGACATATATGCGATCCTTTACGATCAGCATGTAATGCCCCTGCCAGTCGGCTGACTTTGCAAACCGCAGCTCTGATTCACCGCAAAGCCGGCGCTCTGCCATCTGCGACACCTCAAATACCGAACGCTCATTGTACTGATCCTGAGATACAAGGGTGTACACCTTGCCGTTCTTTGCTGCCCACACAAGCCTGTTGCGGCAAAGCTGGACCGTGTCCGGACAGTCGCATCCTATATATCCATGCAGCTGGATCATGGGAAAGTACGCAGTAAGGGTCGCAGCGTCCACAGCGGCACCGGATATAAAATCAGAAGCGGACGGCATGTCAGACGCCTTATACCTGGTGCAGAACATTTCCCGCTCTTTGAAGATCACAAGCATGTCAGACTGCTTGCCGAAGGCGGTCACAGCCTGCGAACGGTCGCCGACATACGCATAGTTGTTTTCCGGAAAATATAACGGATCGTTAAGATCAGACCATATTACAAGCGATTGCTGATCCTCATTTAAATTTCCGCCCAAAAACAACCGTGTACCGCCGTAAAGCCCCGATGCTGCACCGCCGAAAAATACGGAGCGTGTCATCAAAAATACCTTTTTCCTCAGTGATGTATCATATCCACACGGTGCTGTCACGACCATTTTGAGAAGCGCGGCATTGTCCGACACGGTGCCGGCAGCCGTCAACAGCACGATAGAGTCCCCTCCGACCGAAAGCTTTACACCGTCTGCAGCATTTACCTCTGTTTCCGAAAGACTTGACTCATCTGCGGTACCGCCTACATTTCTCGGCGTTATTTTGTGCGTTACGACCGACCCGTTGGAAAGTGTTATCTCGGCAGTTATACTTCTGCCGTCGGCTTCGGGAAGTATCTTTAAGCCGCCGTCCTCATAGGTTATCCCTTTAAACAGCTTGTATGAATGAAACGGCGTTTCGCTGCCCGTATCGGCGGTCATGATATACTCAAGCTTATAGTACGGTGAGATCATATTATACCCGTAAATAAGCGTTCCTCCCGGAGCGTATGGCGATATTTTTGTTGATCTGCAGTTTGTGGCAACAAGCGGCACCGTTATATCGCTTTCAGAGCAAAGCCGGGCATATTTTTCTTTAATGTCTATCTCGTAGATATCGTAAATATCCTGCGCCTCGCATGATACAAATAAATACCCTTTGCTTCCTGTACTGAAGCCGAAAAAGCTTATCTTATCGGACGGCAGATCATAATATATCCTGCTGTTTATATTGCCGTTTTTGTGCTGATAACTGCCCGATATCTCCACCGTTTTGTCATCCTCGGCACTGCCCATTATAAGGATGATCCATGTTTTATCTGAGCCTTCCTCAAGCTTTATGGCGGTAAGGCCAAAAATAATACTGTCGTCAAGCCTTCCGGTACCTGAGCACTTGACATTTTCCAGCCGCTTTATTTCCCTTATTTCGGTGCGATTTTCGGTATAGGTCCTGAAATAGGCATAGTCACAAGCAACGTTTGAATCTATGACCGGCCTTGTCCTTAACGCACCGTTTTTAAACCACATATTTTTACAGTCGGTCAGCTGATCGTCGGATACTGACGAGTAGCCGTCGCGAAGGTTCATTCCTCCCGACAGCTTCGGTATCTCAAGTGTCCGCTCGGCTGCCTTGTTCATTCTCGGAAACATTTCAGGCCCTCCATTTACGGTGCCGGTATTACATCCTGCACCTGTTCCGCATAGGTCACAGTCTTGCGCTTCATGTTGTAAAGCGCAGCAAAATACTGTTGTTTATCACTGTCTCCTATGTTGGCGGCGATAAATGCAGCCACACCGTAAGGAAAAACGTCGTAAAGCACCCTTTTCGGCAGCTGCAGTTCGGTCGATATATCGCTTATGTCGGTGTAGTTTTCAAGGCCCAGGCAATGAGTAATGTCATTGAGCACAAAATTCACAGCACTTTTTGACGCGGAAGAAAACCGCGCATCGCCTACACTGCCGTCACCCGAATCATATCCGAGCAGTATCAAAGCCTTGTCTATCATTTCCTTTGCCGTCATATGTCAACATCCTCTCCTGAGCCTTTTATCTCCTTCAGCATAGCCTGCTGCCTGTCTGCCGGCAATTTTGAAAACTCGGCATACTCACGCGGATATCTCTTTGCAAAATCGCCCATCATTTCATCATTTCCGGCAGCGGATTCGGCAGCTGACTTAGCGTCGTCGATCAGCCCCGTTGCGTCGGGTATAAGTCCCTTCGGCAGCCTTTCAAGATATTGCTCAAAAGTTATAAGCCCCTTGCCCAGCAGCCCGTCAAGCGTAGATATGACGACCGCCTCGCTCCAGAGGGTGGAGGCACCCACATCCACCTTGGCGTTTATCACAAGATTTTTGTATCGGTCGGCATGAAAAGGGATATACCTCGTACCGTTGCGGTCGGTAACTTTAAGCGAGCGGTCACCGTAAAGACAGAGCCAGAAATCTGCCCTGATCCTTGCGGCACATTCAATAAAGTCATAATAATGATTCTGCAATATCTGCAGCGGCTGCAGAGAAGCTTCACGCGACTGGATAATGGCTGCCGCATTGTCCGGTTTGATGTTGCCGAGCGCAGCGTCGGTAGCTCCGCTGTCGGTAAGCGTACTGCCGGCTATGTCGTTTACGAGGTTCTGGAACGCCCCGGCAAATGCCGGCGGCTGTAAATACTTGACGACCTGATCAATGGACTGTGCACCCATGTTGTTGAGCCTTATCACCTGCCCCGGATCATTGTTTAACGGTCCGTCATAAGCATCCGTATTTACCGCAAGCTTCGGCATACCTGCGTTCATCGTAGCCCATACAGCAGCGGTAAGCGCCCGGTTTATGGCTATCTGATTCGGGATCAGATACGTTATCTCGCTGTCACCGTACGCGCACGACTTGCGGCGTTCCCAGCATAGCTTCGCGATCGGATACATGGTTATGCCGAGATTCCACTCAGGACGGATAACGGCGTTTTCGGTCACCCTTATTGCGTACACTCCGGATCTGTTTCCGCTTTTGTCGTACTTTTTATAAAACTTGGTCAGCACCGTGACCTTCTTTGACCCTTCCTGCTCTGTCTCACCGCGGTCTCCGCCCAACACATGATATGTGCTGCCATCGTCGGCTTTTATAAGATCCGGCCTCACATGATACTTTTCGGCCTCTCTGATAACGTCACAAAGACATTTCCGCTGCGAAATAATGATATATGGCTGCGATTCTATATCGTCCCTCGACGGATCGCCTAAATTCACATTTTCGACAGCCAGCACCTCGCAGGCAACATCACCCTTTATAGGTGCCTTTTGCTCGCTGTCGGCGTAAAGACCTGTCAGTATGCTGTCGTCCCAATAGGTATAAAGAAACGACGTACCACTGATGTAAGCCGACCGCAGCGCTTCCTCACAAAGTGCACTGAATCTGAGCCTCTCCGAGGAAGCCGAAAAAAAATCGGACATGGCGGACATAATGACCGATACCTCAAGTGCGTCGGGCGACGCAGCACTGCTTATAAAAGGATCTTCTCCGCTTTTTAAGATCCTGTCGATCTCCTGCCTGCCCATTCTGAGGTCGCTCGTGTCAGGAACACCGTCTGCGGAAAAGTTGACCGCAACAGGAGCCGATCCTATAGCAGAAATTTTATATTCACCGATACGCTTTATAATATTTCGCCTCACAAGCGGACGGCTGTTTCCTGCCTTTGCGCCATACCACTGGTCTCCTACATAAAAGCGTTCGTTAATTTTCGACTGTTCAAATATTCCTTTGTCACCGACCGAGGACTTGTAATTGTTTCCTCTTATATATTCTTCAAAAATTGTTTTAGGATCGAGCGCCATTTCTTTTGACATTTTTCACTTTCCCTTCTTTTGCTGAGATCTTTTGCTCTGTCTCTTCGTGAAATCCCAAAGCGATCAGCCTTTGGACCTTTATCGGATCATCGGTGTATTGCACTTCATTCCCGTACTGAGATACAAACTTTTTCAATCGAACTCACTCTCCTTATAAAGAAGAGCACCCGTAACCGGGTGCTCTCCCAAAAATCAAATATCAAGCTGAAATTATAGCCTCAATAAATCCGAGATTGCTCTTTTTCACAAAAACGTCGTAATAAAGCCTGTAGTTGAAGGCATAAGCATCAGCGTCCTTATTCTGTTCAGGCGTGAATATACGCATGGTCTCGGTCTTCTTGACAAGACTGGCAGATTTTTTCGGCATAACAAGCAGCCTTATCGACTTGGCATTTTCAGCTGCAGTAAATCCGTTGCTGCCGAAGGTGTAAGCGGTCTTCATTCTGCTGTCCGGCACCGGAATGATAGCAACGCCGTCTATAGACTTTACCTTGAGGTTTACGTCGCCCTGCTTAAAATCAGAAACAACTATACTTCTTGTTATTTCGCTTGTCTTTACAAGACCGGCATAGAATGAACTGTCGACAAATGCGACCATTTCCTCGTCATAGCCTGCGGCGGCTCTTACGGAATTGACCCTGTCGATAAAGTCGGCATAATATTTGCCGCCGGTACCCTCGGTGTAGGAATGACTCTGAGCCTTTGCCACACCTGCGAGCTTTGAAAGAGTGTACGCGTCGACCTCAGGCACTACCTTTGTGCGGACAAACTCGCCCAGTACCTGACCCGCAAGATTTGCGACTCCGGTCTCGTCAAGATCCTCCCTGTCGAGCTGGAGCTGACGTCCTCTGTCCTTGGTGAGCGTATACGACTGCTGTGATATCGTGGTCGCGCCCTTTGCGAAACCGTTGTCGCGGTCGTAATCGGCAAGACCTACAAAATCGATGTCAGGTACGATGACCGTTTTGGCCCCGACAAATTTGGAGCGAAAGACATTGTCGGCAAAAAAGCCGGTCGCAGCCTTGGACGTGACTATCTTGTCAAGCTCCCCTGTAAATTTACTTGCAAATGATAATGTGTTAAGCGCCATTTAAAACCTTCTCCTTTTAATTATAAAATTTTTTAACTGTTCCCATAAAGCCCTCTCATAAGAGCGTCAAATTCTCCCCGATCGCCGTCTTCAGATGATAAACTGCCCGAAGCAGCGGCAGCAGCTTCGGCAGCTTTGGCCTCTGCAGCACTCCGCTTCTTTTCCTCACTGTGCCTGTAACGTAAAAATGCCGATAAAAGATCCATGCCGTTTGCGGCAGCCGCCTTTACCGAACGCGGCAGCGCGTCAAAGTTTTCGACCTCAGGGAATTCCTTTCCAAGCTCGATAAACTCATCGGCGAGCCGCGCCTCAAGAGTTTCCCTCTGCTTGCTTTTTTCCAATCGCTCGGCAGCTTCGGCGTCCTCTACGATCTTGTTGTTCTTCTGACGGTAAAGCTCCATAAGCTCCTCGATCGTATCACTGTCCTCGCCGTATCTGCTGCAAAGCTCCTTGCGGTGATCCTCCTCCATCTGCCTTTCAAAGCCGGCTATGAACTCCTTGACCTTCTGTCCTTTAAGCGCCGCTGCACGCTTGATAGGTCCTAAAAGCCGATCATACTGAAGTCCCTTCTGCACGAGCTCGGCAGCCTGATCATGGGAAAATTCACGCTGCTTGTGGTTGTAAGCAACGGTGATGAACGGAGACGGAGACTGATCTTTGCTTTCCTCATCCGTTTCGCTCTTGTCCCCGGTGCTTTCCTTAGCTCCTTCATCAGCTTTTGTACCCCGGTCAGAGGTGTTCTTTTCTTCACCGGCCTCGTTTCCGATGCCACCATCCAAAGCTTTCGCCTGCACGGTATTTTCCTTTGTGACATCTGTGGTTGCCTCAGTCGATATGGCGCTCTCCTGCTGCAATGTTTCCGTTATTTCCATATTATCTTCCTTTCTGCCTATGGCGAAGGCATAAGTGTTTAGGCTGACGCTGCCCCGTTTCCACCAGCCTGTTAGGCTGAAGAGAGTCAAATCCCGTACGGTTTCGCTCGCCGCCTTTTTCATGCAGCTTTGCGCTTATTACCCGTAGGCGCCAGCCTTACGGGCAATCTCACGCTTCGCTGCCTAAAAAATCCGACGGCAGAAACTCTTCGACCTTAAATCCGAAAAATTTCGTGTTTTTGAAGTGGAGAAGCGCAGATATACTGGCGTATTTCAAGATTCGACACAATAAAAACCGGGATTTTTCCGTTTTTAAGGCGTACGGTGTTCGACTCGCTTCAGCCTATATATCAAAGACCCGACCGCCTGTAGTACATGCAGTAAAAGTCTTTAGATATCCTTCTGTTCGGTCCCGTCGTATGTCAGCATGTTGTAAAGCTCACGCTGCCGGGCTTCTGCTTCTTTTATAAGCTCTTGCCGGTCCTCCGATAAATGCTTCTTTTCCTTTGCGTCATGCCGCCTTGCCGTAAAGAAGCCTGCCAAACAGCCGGTCAAAAACGAGGCGACAGCAGCAAAGGCAAGCAGCAGATACAAAACATTCACAGTCCCCAACCTCCTTTCACATCTTCGGCACTAATGCTGTGGTTCTGATTGTAGTAATCGTCCGCATCCGGCCGCGTTTTCTGCTTCGGATCACGGGGCTTGAAAAAAGTCACATCATAGAATGCATACCGCATTGCATCCATCAGGTGATTATCCCTGTCGATCGGTTTGTTTACACCGTCTCCACTGCTGTTCGTGTCATATCTGTAGCTTGATAGCTCTTTAATGACGTTTTTACAGCGTGGATGCACAAATATTTTGTACTCACAAATTTTTGCAATGCCGTTTAAAACGCTGTCCTTTCCCTTAACACTCGGCAGCAGATGGGAAAGCCCGAGCCGACGCAGATCGTCGTTTGACTTCGGCTCGGCTGCATCCGCTCTGATGCGCTCCTTAGAATACCCCTTTTCGGTAATGACCTTTGCTATGTCCGAATTAAGCATCTTTTTCTCATAATGCTCGTCATATATGTACATTTCCTTGTGTATCGGATCGGCAGCAAAGGCGATAAATGCGGTAGGATCGTTAGTGTAACCGTAGTCCAGCCCAAAAAAGCTGCGGTACTGCCACATAGTCCCCGTATCGGCACCGAGTGTGTCAGGATCAAATTCCTTTTCCTCCCAGTTTTCATAGACAAGCCCCTCCGATATTCCCCATTCGCCAAGCCCGGCAACAGCATATTTCCTGTAATTCTGTTCTTTCAGGCGTTCCAATACCGCACGGTCGGTCACATCCAGAAATTCGTTGCAGAAATAGTTGGTCGAGTAGGTCGTGCAGTAAGGGTCCTTCTTGTCAAAAAATCGCTTTTTCAACCAGTGTTCAGCACTCCACGGATTGAATGTCAGAGTCGTCTGCTTAAAGAGAGTGCCCGGTATGTCGCCTCTCGGCACCGACATATCGAGCTTGTCAAAATCGCTTTCGTTCGGCAGCTCAAAAGCCTCCTCGATCCACACCCAGCAAAGATATCCCCTTTCGACCGTTGTAGACGCCAGCTTCAGAACATCATCAAAGCCTCTGAACAGAATCTTCTGCCCGGTCGGAATGTAGACCATCTCCAAAGGACTGACCGAGCATTTCCATAAATGCCCCACCCCCAGCCTGTTTATCGCCCACTTGAGCTGGGCAAAGGTCGAGTCACGGTGGGTGTTGGCGACCGCTCTGACCACAAGAAGATTGCTGTCTTTATATTTCATAAGACGGTATATGTAGTTCAGCGCCGTGGTGGACGACTTTTTGGAGCCCTTTCCGCCCTTCAATACCCGGTATCTCGAGGTGTCATTCCAGAACCTGCCGTAACCTCCGCCTATAATGTCAGGCAGATATATCTTTTTGTTTACCTCACAAAAGTCATTCGGCAATTTCATCCTCTCCCGAAATAAAGACCACAGGCGAAGCGTCAAGCTTCACCTCGGTTTTGTCGATAAAACCGCCTGCTGCACGGGCCCTGAGCTCGGACGCCTTGAGCCTTGCCCTCATGCTCTGGGTCTCGTCGTTCATAACACGCGTCCAGAACCTGTTTATATCCTGCATCGATGCTATGTCCGGCGCATCCAGCAGATCCTCGCGGTCCTTAATGTATTTCCCAAGCTTTTCAATGTTTTCGGACCCGATATTTTCCGCCACATGTACATTTGACGCCTTGTACCCCGCAAGATATACCGCTTCTGTGGCGGTCTTGCCCTGCTTGAAGTAAAGGATCCACCTGCGCTGCTTGTCGGTAAGCTTCCGCCCTTTCAGAACCGGTCACCTCTTTTATTAAAAAAATTGCCCTCCATCCCACCTCGCCGACACAACTTCTCCGGCACAAAAAGAGAGCACAAAGCCAAAGCTTCATGCTCTAAGACGGGTAGTAACAAACCTACCCCTTATCATTATACCACATCAAATCAAAAAAAGTTCCGCTATTTTTCCACACTTTTCGATTTCCGATTTAAAGATCGATCACCCCGTACATCGCTACCGTGAATTTATAAAGCGCCCGATCCTTGATCTTATATATCTGAGACTTTTCAAAATGCAGTCTGTCAGATATTTTATCGAGATACATTGAAGGTCTTGATATGTAAAACATGTCAAGCACATACCGCTCGTCCTCGTCGAGCACGGCAAGACCTTTGTCGATAAGCGATACCAGCTGCTGCACAACGTCGAGGTTTGCCCGAAGCCGGTCACGTTCGGCAATGTTGTTGATAAGTGCATACTCCTGCCGGCTCGTTCCGCCCTGTACCGGAGAATCCGCCGAAATGGACCTGAGCCCTTCCGCTCTGGCGCTCAGCTCCGCAATGCGTTCCTTAAGGTTCTGTACCGAACCTTTACGGGCAGCATATGTTTTAAGATCGTTTATAGCTTCTTTTTCCCAGTTCATAACCTGCTCCTTCTTTTTTTATTTCAGATTCCGGACATTTCAATCACAAGTTTTCCGCCAAAAAGTCTTCCCACCTTTCCAGATGATCTTTTATGCTTTCGGGGATATCATTCCATTCATGATTGCGGACAAATGCAACGATATCGTCCAATTCGTGATAAGGCATCAGATATTGACTTTCAGCCGCAATAAAACTTTCATTCACTTTGATCATTTCTTTTCCTCCAATGCCTTTTCGGCTTCTTCAGGGGTGAGGAATAATGTTTTGCCGATGTCGGGAAGATAAATAATATTTTCGCTATCATCTGTAAAAAACATTTCACTTTGGTACATATTAAAAGATGTGATTACAAATTGAACAACACCTAAACATTTAGACGGTCTATAAACCTTATCTCCCACCTTACACGACAAATGCACCCATTCGGAACGGTCGGTGAAATCTTCACATACTGAAAGTGTTTCAATATTAAATATTTCTAACTTCTTGCACACTTCGTAATGCGAGCATTCTTTGCAATTCACTCTATATCACCTCTTAACAATTCTGGGTTGTCATAAATATTTCCAACCACTGTTTCATTATCTCCGTAAAAAATATTAAAACTATTTGGATGACAACAACAACGCTTTACAAATTCCCCATTGCGAAATATAACCCATCCAATGTGTCCATTGTTTGCTTTAAGAATATCTCCCTCAAAAATCTTTGTGCCGTTGTTATCGGTTAGCCCTGTGTACTGCCCTATTGTTTTTGCGACAACCGTTCGTTTACTGCAATTTGTGCAGATTTGCCAATCACCATCATTACATTGAATAGGTGCGCCATAATACCAACCACCGTCATTATATTTTTTGTCGCCTTTTCCTCTAAACAAAATTTCTCTCATTCTTCCTCACCAACCATTTCTTTTAAGAGATTGTCAATATCATCAATAAAACCTGCGTAAGCGTAAGACCACGAAATAGGAGCGGTTTTCTCATTCCACTCTTGTGCCATTATTTCTTCACATATATTTTCAAGCTTCTCTGCAAACTCTTTGTATGCTTCGGCTTTGGCATTGGTAAATTCTTTTTGAGCGTTGAACAATTTATCTCTTGTCATTTCATATTCTGCTTGCAAGAGATTTAATTTATTTTCCATAAATTCGCAAGGCACACCGCAAAAATCATCTTGTATGCTATTTACCTGTATTTGCTTTATTTCCAAGGGTCTACCACACATAGGGCAGAATTTTATTGGTAGCGGTTTACCTTTCCCTGCGTACAAATTCCAACCATTAAAATGGTCTTTACGCAAGTAAAATCGACCAAACATTTTTATATATCCTTCATTATCTTTATGGCAATAAGGACAAATTTCTTTATCAGTTAGTTTTTTATTGTTCATTTGCTATCACTCCCATTACTGTTAAAATCCAAAGCTTGACCGCAATTAAAACAATATTTACCGTGCGAAACTATACTATGGCAATCAGGACAATGACATTTTGTATTCCAATCTGTTGTGCCTTTAAGCGAAATATTAATCTTTTTCGGTATCTGCTTTTCAATGGCAGAGATAGCTATATCTAAACTTTTGCCACCAACAATATGCTGTATGTTTTCACGAATGTCAATTATCGCTTCCTCATTTGTCATTTTCATCTTTCCTTTCTCCATAACTGCAAAAAGCGTCAGGTTTATGAATCATGCCATTGTTGTGACAATGATACCAACCAGCTATCATAATATCTTCAGTAGCCAAACGGCAATCCTTACACCGCACGACCTCTTCCACATCGGCGGTAGGTAAATCTCGGCACCGCACTCCCTCGTCTTCCTTGTGCAGTACTATCTTACAATTCTCGTAAGGTTTTATATCTACATATCGGCTCATTTTTCCGCCTCCGAATCAAGCCATTTTCCCCAGTCTGTCGGGTATTCGAGGTCATTTATCGTTCCTTCAAGAAATAATGCGTCAGTTTGAATATCATCAAGCAATTCCGCCATTTCCTCCACGCTCATTCCCTTTATACGCTCATAGTTGGTCATTGTTTTACCTCCCACAGTACCGGAAACATGTCTTTCATAGCCTGCCACCCAAGCGGCAGATGGTCAAAACGGTCGTCCTTTACTCCGCAAATGACGATGGTCCCTACAAAGTCGACGCCGCATATTTTGCAGCAGTGCGGCAGACCTTTCAGCCTGCCCTCTTCTCATTGCAGATAATGACTAAATCGCTGCAAAGCGTTACTGTTTCTATGTAACCGCCTACTGTCTTCTGAAGATTATAAAGCGTACTGCTGATGCTCACATGCCTCGGTGTCTTGCCCGGTTCTTTTATGAGAACACTTATTTTCTTTGCCATTACTCTATACTCCTTAAAATTATTTTGTCGACCGTTGCATTCCGACTTACGATGCCAAAGCCTTTTGTTCCTTCACTTTCATTCAGCTGCCAATATTTCGCAGCCTTATCGGCTTTAAATCCTTCACCCTTCAGACAATCAGGATACGGACACATAAAACAATTTTCATTACAGCCTAAAAATACCTTTCTCATATCATCAGATCCTTTGCTATCTGCTTTATCCGCAGCTCGTACTCTCTGGAACTCAGCTGCATGTTTATAAGCTTAAGCTTTTCTTTCTCATATCGTTCGAGCCGTTCACGGTAGCTCATTTTCATAAATATCTATCCTTTCTATCGGCGCTGTAACGGTGCAGTTTCCGTGCCGGTCAAGAAGACACAGCGAATGATGAAGGACCCCTCTTTCATCTTTGAATGCCTCATATTTCAAAACTTTGTAAATATGACCGTCAAATCTTACATACCGCCCAAGAGCGTTTATAACATCACATTTTTGCATTTTATTCCTTTCTTTGTAACCGGATGTAACCGCTTGTAACCGGGCTGTGGTTACAAAATTTTGGCTTAACGGTGCGGTATTTAAGGTCTGTAACCATTGTAACCGGTTTTTCTAAGTTCTCTTATATAGGCACTTTTATTTAAAAAATATAAAATATTTTTTTTGCATAAGGAGTACCCTTTTTCGTGGTTACAGCGGTTACGCGGTTACAAAACGCCTCAAATGATGAGGTCATCATCATATTTTGTCTCCGCTTCTTCGGGCCTTACCAAAAGACAGTAGCAGCGCTGTATATGTCCGTCAGGCATCCTTACCGGTTTGCTGGCACGATTTTTATCCTTCCCCGACAGCAGCAGTCCCTTTTTTGCTGCCCATGATAAAAACGCCTTTAAATTAAATCCGCCTGCCTCACACATCCTGGCTAATACATTTGAGATAATGGCGACCGAAGAACCGTCCGCAGGACTTAAATACCTGCCCCAGACCTCACCGAACCGGTCGCCCGATATGTCGGTGAATTTAAGCGAATTGACCGCGACTTCACCTAAAATGTATTCATAACACCGCTCGTTCTCCGACATCGTGTTTTTGTCCACAAGCGTTTTTTCAAGCTCTCCGAAGGTAAGATAAGCCCCGTCCTTAAAAATGTTGTCAGTGGCTATTTTATCTGCCGCCAGCAGCACCGACAGTGATAGAAGCTGCTTGTCCTCATAGAGGTCGCTCTTTATAAGATCAAACTGCTCGCGCTGCAGCCTGGCTGCGTTTTCAATACCGTACTTTGATAAAACGTTCACGAATAAAGGGCCGGCAAATCCGAAATTTGAACGGAGCGCCGCAGCCGTGGCCTGACCGTCGTCAAATATGTGACCTTCGCCGACCTCATACTCAAGCACTCGGTTTACGGCGCCGCCCTGCGAGCGATCAGATATGATGGGCGACTCGCCTGAACATATAATGATAAGATCCCAGACCTGCTTTGCGGCAAGCGCCAATTTTGTGTTGCTGCGCTCCTTGCCGCTGCCTGATGCCAGCTGATATATCACTCCGGCAAAATCGTCTTTGAGTCGCTTCCTCATTTCGGCGGTGTCGTCGATCACAAAAGGCAGATCATTGAGAAATCCGGCTTTGGCTTCAAGTCCGACTGCCGTAAAATCAAACTTCGATATGTATTTTCCAATCTCCGGATCGGCCCAGACACTCGCCGCCAGCATGCCGCATACCGATTTTCCGCCGCCCGACGTGCCCCATAGATCGACCCAGAACGGCAGCAGACCGCATGGCTTTAAAAGCACACTGGCAAAAGATGCTGCAAGCGCAAGCTTTGCCTCGGTGCGCCCTCCGGCTCTGATCTTAAGCACCAGATCCATCCACTTATTAAAACTGCCGCAGGATCTTATAGTACCGAAAATACCGTCAAATCCGCTTGTAGAGTCAAACTGCAGCCCTGATGTAAACGGCATGAAGCCGTCACCGTGCCACCCCATCTTTGCCGTTGCCATGGTTTTCGGCAGATCACTGTAGTTCAGCGACTCAACCGCAGAAAGAAATTTTACAAGCCCTTTTGCAGTCTCCGATGTGACCGCGATCCCTACGTCGGCAAGCTCGGTGATCCTGCTCCTGCTTGCCGTGACCGATTTGTTTACCACAAATTCCTCCCACTTAAAACCGCGGTTGAATAAAAGCTTGGTCTTTTGAGGACCGCCGTCAACGTTTATGACCGTTTCAACGGGAAGAATGGGATGCGGACAGACTGTCCGGTCACCGAATACCGCCGTCGGATCAAATATGCCGCCCATGTCGGCTTCATACTTGCCGCACTTTAGATTGCCGTAAGGTTCCGGCAAACCTAAAAAGGCGGTCTCGTGATCTGCACCTTTCTCAGTCGCCGCCACTGCCCCTGCCTTTACTGCTGCAGCTTCCTTTTCCATTTTTTTGAGTTCCTTTTCGGCAGCTTTCAAGACGGCTGCCACGCGCTGCTCCGTTGCCTTTCCGAACTCCGCGGCGCGGTCTAAAAGCGCAAACTTCATCTGCTCGCGCGTCACGGCGTCCTGCTCGTCCATTATTCCATTTATAACGTCGTCGGAAATAAGTTCATTCCGCGATAACTCGCTGTAGTTTACCATTAGCCGCACCACCCCTTTCTGCTTTATTAATGTCCTCTTCGGCAGCCAGAAGCTTCAAATAAAGCGATGATCTTCTTGCCAGCGCCGCAAGCCAAATGCTGTCCGCTTTGTCGTCCGGTCCTTCCGGCTTTAAACATTCAATGATCTCCTCATTCCTCCGGTAGACTTTTAAGGCCTTATTGTAATCATCCTTTAAGTTCCTGGCTCTGTTCCGCCTTTTTTGAACTTCTCTCTGTCGTTTTCCGGCAGCTCTGGCACCGCTGAAGGACTGCATACCGCCGAGTGCCTCGCAGACCTCGCTGAAGGAACGCCCCTCCATTTTTCTTATAAGATCGATAACATCGCCGTGTGCACCGCATCCGAAGCAGTGAAAGGTATCGTCACCGTATACCTTGAAGGACGCCGTTTTTTCACCGTGAAACGGACATTTGGCATATCCTCTGCGGTCGACCTCAACACCGTATTCGGCAAGCTTGTCGACCAAAGGATTGCCGGCTTTGATAGCTTCAACATCATATTTCATGTTTCTTAACTCTCCAGGCTATCTTCAACTTTCGGCTTTTAAAAACTTCCTGTAGCCAATATCTCCACAATGCGTTCCGCTGTGTGCGCTTTGTCGCAAAAAAGGAATTCGACATTGTAGTTGACCTTGATAGAGGTCAGTATCTTGTGCAGCCTCCCACCCGATACGGCGAGCGGCGAGCTTTCAAGCCTCGGATTGCGCCAAAATGCCACATCGTCAAGTGTTTTAATGCCACCCCCGTGCTCGATAAGGAAAACAAGCTTTATTCCGACATCGTTTGCACGGCGGATCTCGGCTATAAAGCGGTCGTGCTGTTGCGTCACGTTGCTGCACACCTCAAGTAGGTTCTGCTTGCGGTCGATCACCAGCCTCGGATGGTCAAGATCCATGTAATCGCCGACATAAAGCTTTGACGATATATGTTTTATACCGCGCATGTCAAAGCCTTTTATAATACCGGCTATGGCACGCTGCTTTTCTCTGGTATCTATCTGTATCTGCATTTTTATCACCCTATTCCAAATTCAACTAATTTCTTTTCCGCCGCCCGCTCAGAACGGCAGATCATTGTCGTCCAAAGTTTCACTAAACTCCGCTGCCTGTCCGCCCTGTCCGGCATTACCTTCTGCCTTTCCGCCGCAGAATTCCGTGCGGTCGGCTGTTACATAAGCGTACGTCCTCTTTTCACCGTCCTTTTCATAACGGTCAAACCGCATGCTGCCTTCAACAAGGATCTCCTTGCCCTTGGCAAAATATTTGTTTATAAAGGCGGCACCCTGCCTCCACGCCTTGCAGGGAATAAAATCCGTCTCCGGCTCTTTGTCTTTGCCGGCATATCTCGAAACGGCGACCGAAAAATCACAGAATTCAATACCGTTCTGCGTTGTTTTAAGCTCCGGATCATGGGTCAGCCTACCCTTTATTATCACTTTATTCATCAATAAACTCCTTGCTGTCACGAGGTCTTTTAAGCACTTTGGTTTCTTTGCACCAGTCGCATTTTTCGCATCGCTCGGGCAGAAAAACGCCCTTTTTTATCGCGTCAAAAAACGGAGCCTTTTTGCGGAAGAGGTCCAGCTCATAGTCAAGCAGATCATCGCCTATTTTAACTATGTCGATGTCGGTCACCTTTTCCTTGGTCGCCGCCGCCAGATAAAACGGCAGCACCTCCCCGGTGTTCTGACGGACGATCTCGCGGTAGACCGCACCCTGAAGGTCATACCCCCACGCCTCAAACCATGGAAGTCTTCCCTGACCGGGCTTGTATATCGGCTCAAAATCACGCATTATCTTGAGATCCACTATCCTGTCCGGGTGTAAACTGTCGATTTTTATCTTGACCTTTATACCCTCGATCTCGCCGGTCATAATGACCTGATCCTCGCCCAAAAGATAGTCCATGAAAAGCTCGTCCCTTTCAATGCGCTCAATTATCTCCCCGGCGTTTATGTACTCTGCTTTGAGCGTTCCGTCCCTTTTGAATATTTCAGGATGCTTTGCAAGGAACAGATCAAGCGTGCCGCTGAAATGGGCGTCAACATATGAACCTACAAGCAGCGCCGCAGTGTCTGGACGTACATATTCGCCGTTTAAGGTCGCCATTGCTTTAGCCTGGCACTCCGAAAACAATTTGAACTGCGAGACCGACATGTACTCGGTCTCGGCTTCCTTTGAAAAATAGTTTTCTTCTGTCAGTATCACTTGGCATCCCTCTCATTCGCTTCCGGTTTTTCATTCGCCTCATCGGTCACGGTTGCCTGCGCTTTCTGCGCTTTAAGCCCTGCGGCGCAGGCGGCACAAAGCTTTTTGCCGTAGCCTTTCATTGTATACTGGCTTAATTGCTCCGCCGTCATGCCGTATGCTGCCGATATGGCGCCGCCGCACATCTCACATTTAATGACCGGGGCTCCTGCCGCAGTCGGCAGCTGCGGCCTTACCCTCAGCGCTTCCACTATCTCACCGAAGGCTTTCACCTTCTCAACACCTATAGCTATCCTTTTTCCGCTCCACTGCTCAATGTATGGAGTGCCGAGAAGCTTTGATATCATCTTCATGTTGGTAGAATTTAGTATCATTGGCTTTACACCGCGCTCGGTAAAATGACAAACGACGCAATCCTCCTTCTTGCCGTCTGCACCGGTCACGCTCTCCTCGGCGACCGTGCCGATGGTCAGTATAAGCTCCTGACCGGCTTCTATTGAGTAAGCACCCAAATAGTTGGGATTTGTAAGCTTTTTCCAATGTGTCATGACTATATATCCCTTCCCTTTCACCTGCATCAGAGCTCGGTCACCATGAGCTCATCGTCGTTGGTAGTTCTCGTTGCGATAAACTGCAATCCTTTTTCACGACATCTGGCATACAGCCGCTCTCTGCTTTGGTCGTCAAGCTTTTCCGCACCGTCAATAAGAATCATTTTGAGCCCGTTGGGCTTTGATATGGCAATGTCAACGCAAAGTTCAAGCAGCTCGCCGTCAGAACGGTTTGAGATAGGCAGACCGTTTATAAGCGGCACACCGTTTTCAACCGTCAGCCCCTCGACCGGGAGCGCCGCGTCCTTTAATATCTCACCCGGCAGCCTTCTTGCAAGCTCGATCTTTTCGGTGTATCCCGCCGATCTCTCCTTAAGACTCTCCAGTTCACTGTTCATCTGCATCATGCGGCGGTATTCGTTAAGATGCTTTTTCATTTCCTCCGCAAGACGGATCTCATACTGCAGCTCGTCGGTGGGCTTAGGCTCTCTGCCGGCGTACTGCAAAGCTATATCCATGTCGGAATCGAGCTTCGATACCTTTTCACGCCACCCGGCATCAATGACGGCTATCTTATCACGCAGCTTGTCGTCCAGAGAGGACAGCTTGTCCTCGGCAGCCGCCGTTTCGGCTTTAAGACGCGCTATCTCGGCAGCAAGCCGCTCCTTTTCACCCGATATATCGGACTTAGCAGCACTCACCGCAATGTCTCTCTCGGCTTCGAGCCCGCGCTGCCTGGCGTCGCGGTTTTCCAAAAAAGCCTTCGCACGTTCTATTCTGCCGTTTTCATTCTGCAGCTCCACAAGCCTTTGATACCTGGCACCGATATCGTACGACTCCCATCTTTCGGCGTCATACCCGTCCGGAATGTCCTTTGCAATGTCGGCAATAAACGCCTGCTTGTTCCTGATCTCGCGGTTTACGTCCTGCCGGCTCTTAAAATAAGCCCCGTTTTCGGACTGTATGTCCTGCAGTACCTGCAAAATGTTCTGAGAATAGTCAACCCCCTCCGGTATCTCGCCGAACCAGCCCCTTATGGTTTCAAGATCCCAGTCGTACCGAATAAGGTCGAGTATTGCCCTGTTCTGCTCCCCGGTCGTCATATTGGTGAACCTGACCGGATCAAGCTGCATAGGCGTAAACAGCGTTTTCAAAAAGGTCTCCGGCCGGGTCACGAGAGTGCCGTCCATCCTGACAGAGCCTGTGTCCGCCTTGCCGCTCCGCTTTTTGCGGTCAATGGTGAGGCCCGAATCGGTCTCAATAAGTATTTCACCCTCGCTTGCCCCGTCCTTGATGACAAGATCCCTGCGGCTCGAGTTCGTGAGCGCATAACGTATCGCGTCAAGTACCGACGTTTTGCCGGCTCCCTTCCTGCCGGTTATTTCCATGTTCTGACCGCCAAGCTCTATTTCGGATATTCCGAAAAGCGATCTGATCTTTATTTTGCTGCACTTCATATTTGAAACTCCTTGACTTTGTAAACTTTTTGACTTAAAATGAATTAAGAGAAAATACTTGAAATCTGATATCTGAAATCTGATGTCTGATATCCGATTTATATTTTTTTCTTTTCAGCTCCGTCGGGCGTCCTCTGCCCCTCGGAGCATTTCTTTTGTCCGTGCCTGCCCGACCTTCTGCAGCGCGCCGCAATAAACGCCTCAAAGACTGTCAGCTGCCGCTCAAATATGATGCATAGCACCGCTGCCGCCCCCAGAACGCATGTAAATACCGCAGCTCCCATATTGCCTGCCTCCTTTCGTTTTCATTTTTTTTGAATTTTGATCCCTGATTTTTAACAACCAGTCACCGCACCTCATAATCCTCGCCAATAAAGTCCAGCATCTGACCGATCACCTGACTTGGTGTCAGACCGCTCAGCTCCACTATACCGTAGATCCTTGAGGCAACATTCGGATTCAGCCTGATCACCGGCGACCCGGTACGACCGATCGGCTGCGGCACCTTGAATATCATCCTGCGCTTCTGCATAAAACATCACCTTCTTTCATTTCAATTTAAGATTTAAACTTGGCTGTTTTCTCTTTCAGTCATAACAAACCTCTTTCGCTTAAGCCAGAATAAATTGTTCTTTTGCGATAGCCTCAAGTTGCCGAGCCATTATTCGGTTACCTTCTCTGAATTGAGCTTGTCGGCTATCGCCTGCACCTCTTCTTTTGATGC
>OJMI01001553.1_pt1 | contig 24515 bp, 23 predicted proteins | sample 1597131 | NCBI WGS metagenome assembly OJMI01 (sample SAMEA2452116, study PRJEB22498) | human gut metagenome | reverse complement strand
CTTGTAAGGCTGATTTTTAAGTAGAGGAAAGCACCCAGGCCGACGGCATCATCTCCACCCGCCCGACCCTGATCCGCCGGGCGCGCCACCGCGGCCTGCTGACCGTCCAGCGGGCATTCATTCTGGATTCCCTCTCGCTGACCAGCCTGTCCGGTCAGCTGGAGCAGGGCAAGCCGGATTTTGTCGAGATCCTGCCCGGCATCATGCCCCGGGTCATCGCCGAGATCAGCGCCCGCACACAGGTGCCTGTCATTGCAGGCGGCCTGCTGCGGGACAAAGCCGATGTCATGGCCGCCATGCGCGCAGGTGCCGCCGCAGTTTCCACCTCTGCGCCCTCCCTGTGGGATATCTGAGCCAGAGCAAGATCCCAGCTGAAGTACGAAAAGCATAATCGTATCCTGGTGTTTTATTGGATATGCCCGCCCACCGATGGAGCCGGATCTCCACGGTGAGCGGGCATTTTTTCGTTTTCATTCGATTTGAGTGAATCTATTCAGCCTGCGGATTAACTCGATAATTTAAAGCAATACTACAAGTCGCACTCCCCTTAAAGTCTTTCTGCTTCCTGCATCTTAGCATCATACTGGATGGCAGAGATCGGCACGAGGCCCTCGATCATATCCAGTTTGCTGTTGACAAGGTCATCATACACATCTTTGATGGGCGACGTAATGGAAGGCTCCTGCTGTTCATTTGCAATTACGCTTTCCACCAGTGCTTGTTTGTTTTTCAGTTTCTGCGCCATATCGGGCAGGAAGTGATAATTTTCAATCATGCGCAGAATGATGTTTGCCATAAAATTGCCGCGGATGCTGCTCAACTCGATATAAATCACTCCGGCATCCTCCACGGAAATTTGTGCGATGCTCATCAGGTAATCAGCCAGGGTCGTTTGCGTATCGTTCAAAATTCCCTGACTTGCCATCCTGCGTTGCAGGATATTCATTTTTCGATAGTCCTGAATTATACCGGTTTTTATCAGTACATTCCACCGCTTTATGCGGTTACATGGGTGGCATTCTCTTTCACCGAATTGATCGTATCCATCAGTTCACTCCCTGTTTTGCCATCAAACAGGCGGGTAAACAGGATGGGCTGGTCAAAGGGTGGTTTCATCAACACCGCTTTGCTTTCCACATAACCGTTCTGCTCGATGTAATGAATGACTTTCTGCACGAATGCGATCTGCTTTGCATTCAGCGATTCGTCATTGATGAATTTTGAAAATGCCTGCATGGCAGCATCGTGGTCCAGCTTTGCCACTTTACGCACCAGCAGACCAAAGGGTGTATCCCGAAACTCCCGTGCATAGTCCTCTTTGCTGCCCAGCTCACAGGTGAAGATATGTTCCAGCTCGGTATAGTCACCCCGGGAAAGCGGAATGTTCTGGGTCAGCTTGTGGATGGCCAGCGTATCGCTGCGGTGCTCCATGATGTAGCGGTTCACACGTTCCCGGTACTCGCCGAAATCGTAGCCGGAATCCAGCGTTTTGCCCTCGGTCTGTTCCAGTACCGGGTCGGCAAGGGCCGTGTAGACAGGCTTTTGCCCTTCTACACCATCCACCAGAAACTTGATGAGCTCCCGCAGTTCCTGCCGCATTTCTTCAAAGCGGAGCAGATCATGCGAGGTCAAAAATTCGTCTGTCTGCACCTCCCGGATGAGGGGCAGCTTTGCCTGAACCTGCGGGATGGTAGCTTTCCCTTCCAGCATTGCCGCTGTGCTGCGCAGCTGTTTCTGGGCGCGGCCCAGCCCCGGCAGACCCTCCAGTTCACAGAGCAGCAAGCCATACACAAAGTTATCGAACCGCTTGGCGGCCTCGTCCTTATCGTCCAGCGAGATGAGCGGTGCAACCTCTTTCATCAAGGTGCCTTTGTCCGTTTCGGTCAGGCTGACAAAGGCTTCCGGCTTCTGGTAGCGCTCCACAGCCTGTCGGTGCAGCCGCACGGATACCAGCTCCGGGTTCAGCGCTCCCACTTCGGCACGGCAGGTTTCTGTTAAAATCTTGCGCCAGTTCTGGTAGTTTTCGTCCCCATAGGCTCCATCCTGCAGCGCGGCGGCAATGCGCACCTGCTTGCAGAAAATGCTCTCGGACAGACTCTTGGTGTCCGCGCTCTCGTAGCCGTTGGGTTTCTGACGGAAAAATTCAAAGTTGCCGCAGTAGTCGAAGATCAGAAAACGCCGTTTGCCCGTATATTCGCCGTCGATGGCATCCACGCAGGCAAGGGATGGGCAGAGCCGTGTACCACGGCCGATCATCTGCCAGAACTTCGTTTTGCTGCGCACTTTTTTGAAAAACACCAGATTCACGCACTCCGGCACATCAATGCCCGTATCCATCATATCCACCGAGACCGCAATAAAAGGCGGCTTGTCCGGCTGCTTGAAGTCGTCAATGATGGACTGCGCATAGGCATCATCGCAGACCACCCGCTGGATGAAACCCGGGTGCTTGGTCTCCAGCTGCGGGTAGAGCTTGCCGAAGCGCTCCCGGATAAACTCCGCATGGCGCTTGTTCTGGGCAAAGATGATGGTTTTGCCGATGCGGTCGCCGCCCGCCGTCTGGATGCCGCGTTCCATCAGGTCTTGCAGCACCGTGTCCACAGTGTTGGCGTTGAAGATGAACTTGTTCAGCTTTTCGGATGGGATAAAGGTGGGCAAGGTGTCGTCCTCGGCAAAATCGTCCTCGTAGCGGGCCTTATCCTCCGGTGAAAGCTGGTCGTAGTGGATGCCATCTTCTGTGAATTTCGTCTTGACCTCGTAGTTGTAGTAAGGCACCAGCACATGGTCGATGTAGACCGCCGTATCGTAATCGTAGGCGTAGGTGGGGATGCCGTGCTCCATCTCGAAAAAGTCGTAGGTGTTGCGGTCTACATCGGTTTTCGGGGTGGCGGTCAAGCCCACCAGAATGGCATCGAAATAATCAAAAATGGCGCGGTATTTCTTGAAAATGCTGCGGTGGCTCTCGTCCACGATGATAAGGTCAAAGTGGGCGGGCGAAAACAGCGGCACGCCGTCCTTGGTCTTGGCGTTGTCGATAGCGTTGAGCATGGTGGGATAGGTGGAAAACACGATGCGCGCGGCTTTATCATCCTTAGAGGAACATAGGTTGCACAGCGACTGGTCCGGCAGATACTTTTTGAAGTCGTCCTTTGCCTGCTTGACCAGCGCGGTGCGGTCTGCCAGAAAGAGCACGTTGGTCACATGACCGCCCCGGCTCAGCACATCGGTCAGGCTGGATGCGGTGCGGGTCTTGCCCGTGCCAGTAGCCATGACCAGCAGATTGCGCCGGAAGCCCTGCGCGATGTGGGCGCAGACAGCCCGGATGGCGTTTTTCTGATAGTAGCGGTCGGTGATTTTATCGTCAATTTCGATGGTGTCCAGCGGTTTTTTCTCGGTGCGGCGGTTCATCAGTTTCTGCAAGTCGTCCTTGCAGAACACCCCGCTCACGGCACGCTGCGGGCCGCTCTGCTCATCCCAGAAATAGGTGGTGTAGCCGTTGGTGGTAAACAGCATCGGACGGCGGCCAAACTTCTGCTCCAGACAGTCTGCATAAAGCTGCGCCTGCTTGCGCCCGATGTTGGGGTCTTTGGTGCTGCGCTTGGCTTCAATGACCGCCAGCGGCAAGCCGTCCTTGCCCATCAGCACATAGTCCGCATAGCCCTTCTGCCCCAGCACGCCGTTCATGTTGTCCACTTCGTACTCGGTGCGCACATCGGCGTCCGGTCCGGTGAATTTCCAGCCCATGGCCTTGAGGTCGATATCGATGATCTTCTGCCGCGTCTCGGCCTCGGTCAGGTCGGCGGCGGTGAAACTGCGGCTCTGCTGGTTCTGCTGTTTGCTGGCCGTGTATGCCGTCGAAAGGCTCTCCACCTGCTTGCGCAAGGCTTCCAGTTCGGCATCCTTCTGGGACAGTAAACTTTCCTGCTCTCGGATCTTCTTTTCGTCCAGTGTTACCTTTTCACCGGGGATGGCTGTTTCATCAAAGGAGCGCTCCACATAGTCCGTGCCGTAGCAGTAATCCACCCACTGGATGAAATCGAACAGCCCCCGCAGGCTGAACACTGCATCCGCCGCCGACACGCTATGCCCTGTATGTACCGCCAGATTGCCCGCCTTCACGATGCTGGGCAGCACGCTCCACACATTGCGGTCCACCGCGAACCGGAAACTCGGCTCATGCAACAAGGATTGCAGGTTGTCCTTGTAGGGCATCGTGATGGTTTTGTCTGCCGCATACACCCACTTCACCGCCAGCTCCAACGCCTTCCGACACCCCACCGCGCACATCGCCGGGGAGGTGGAGAACACTTTCTCGGCCTCGATGGCGGCAGAGGAAAAGAGGGAGTATTCGGACTTAGAGGACAAATATTCAAAATTTGACATAATTGAATGCCTCATCAAAGTAGCTGCGTCACTATATCATTTAGATGCCAGCGTTCGTCTCCGCCTCTTCATTCATTTCTAGATGCATCGCATTCCCGGCTAGATTGATTAATTGTTGCAATATGGTGACTGCTTTATCCGAATTTATCACATCCACAAAAAAACTTTGAAAATCTTTGCGAGATTTAAAACTATAAATATAGCCATTTCCGTATTGTGGCAACTGATTTGCAATATCACTTTCTAGAACAACCGTTACAGGATAAATAGTTGCATCGTACGCAATAAACATTAATCGGAACTTGTAGTCTTTATTATTAGGCGTTTCCAAGCATACTTCAAATTTCTTTTGCGTATTACCCATTTCTCCCAAACGACTTTGAATATCTATGTGTTGTTCTACTGTCTTAGTTTGAAAAGCAGTCAACAATGCCGCTGTACCGACTTCTTTGGTTTGTGTAAAAGAACGAATTGGGCCATCATATTCTTTGACTTCACATTTGACCATTCCCTGTGTTATTTCGCTCAATTCATTTCCAACTTCTTTAATAACTTTATCGGGCGCTGTCAAATCAACCTTGTCAAAGCTTAACTTCTCTTTTAATGATAGCATACGGTCCATACTTAATCCTCCGTCAATTGAAATACAATCGGTAAATGGTCACTAATCTTTTCATTTGGTTGCTGGTTTTGAGTCACCAATGAAACGCCTTGTGCTTTTGTTATAATTTTCAGTTCTTTGTCAACAAAGCGGCTTCTTAACTGTGGACGAACTATTACTTGATCAAAAATATTCCAAAATTCATTTTTCTCTTTAGAGCCTCTGTAATAGTAAGTTCCTGGTGGATAACTAAAATCGCCCAATAAATTCCACATTGGATTGTAAAACATTTTATACTTAGTTCCAAAGATTGTTCTTGATATTTTTTGTGCCTCATCTGCAATGGGGATTCCATGAAATCCGCATGCACCCAAACATCCGTCATCATATGGGTTTTGATTAAAATCACCAACAACTATGGTCTTATCAATTCCGCCATCCTCTTCTGCAAGTTCAATATCACGAACCACTGACTGAAAAGCGAGTGTTTGTGTACGTTCATCCGCCCACATTTGACTCGGAAGATGAACGCCACATAAAAGCATATCATTTTTTATAATTTGCATAGAATAATATTTGCTTTGGCGACTTTGGCGAATATCCTTTGTGTTTCCTAAAATTATCAGTCTGTCACATCCAATAGATGGATAGACATTCATCCTAACGCCCTTCAAATCAAGGTTGTAGATTAGATCCTCAATTATATCTTCATATTCTGCAAGAATAACAATATTCGCTTTTTGCTCTACAATCATGCCGCAAAGAATACTATTTATATCCTTGGTATTATGCGTATTCCAAAATAAAAATCTCACGTTCCTCCATCCTCATCACCAAAATCTTTTACTTTGATTCTTTCAACATCCCCATTCTAATTAGAACCTGCCACACCGAAGCATACGCTTCCGCTCCAACCAGCTCCTTCAGCAGTTGTTCCCGAAGTTCAGGTTTCAGCTTTTGAATCGAGTTTTTTGCCTTGATTGCATCAAACTTTGCATTATTATAGTCTCTTTCTTCTTCAAAAGTCATCATCGTACGCTCCTTTCATGATAAAATGTTCTGGTTAACATTATTATACCGCTAAAATCTGCTGTTGCACAGCCTTTTATCTGAAGTTCGGGGCATTTTATATATAAACTCCTTCCGTCTGCTCGCTTCGCTCGCATCCACCTCCCTCAAGGAGGGAGGCTTTTCGGCACCGCCACATCAAAGGCTCCCTCCCAGAGGGAGCTGGCGCCGTCAGGCGGCTGAGGGAGTGTTACCCAAAATATTCCTGCATCAGTGCCTTTTTCATCAGTTCCAGCTTTTCAAGGCTCTGCTGTACAGTCTGCTTCTGCTGGTCTACGCGCTCCACAAAGGCGGCGAACTGATTTTGAAACGGAATTGAAGGAACAATAAATTCTTCTTTGCCCAGCGCACTTGCCGTTACGGCCATTTTCACGCCACTTCCATTAGCTTGTGCTTCATGTTGCTTTAGCTTTTCTTGTAGTAAGAAGTCAAAGAAAACTCGGTTGTAAATAGAATCCTTTACACGAATTTTCATAATGGATGGGTGCATAATGCCTAACGGCGCATTTAAGGGGACAATATAGGTTTCGCCTATTGTTCCTCGACAACTAACAATAATATCGCCACCATGAATTGAAAATCGTTTAAGTTCTTCATATTTCGGTTTGTCTATATACCGAGTTTCGACATCCATAGTTTTGCGAATAGCATGCTTTTGTTCATATACCATGCAATAACCATTTTCTTTGGAAACAAAGCTTTCATTTTTCAGACTGCTGCCAAAAGGCCCAATGAACATTTCTTCAACATTTTGGCTCAGCGGTTCTTTATTAAATGCCTGTTCATCCCCAAACATCTCCACAAATCGTGCTTTTACCAGCTCGTCCAGTTTAGCAAGTTGCTGGTCTCGAAATGCTATCAATTCATCGACCTTGCTCAGCGTTTCTGCAATTTTTCTTTGTTCTTCTAAGGACAAAACAGGAATTTCAATTTTATTCAACTCTTTTGCAGACAAATGCTTTACTGTGACAAACGGCGTTTTTTCCTCGATTTGCTTTAGTGCGATGGACATAAAGTAAAATAAGTAGTCTTTATCAATACTATCCTTTGGTGCTAATCGGCAAACTCGCTGATTCAAAAGTGCGGGTGTTTTTCCCCACTTTGCAATGTTGAACTCACCATCCATACCGATGAGTAAATCATTTTCGTGTACGATATATTCACTCTTATATTCTTCTGTTGTATAGGTTTCAGAATATCCCCTTACCACATCGCGGATTCTAATAAGCGGCATTCCATTACTATCTGAAAATTTTGCAGAGTCAAAAGGAAATCCATACTGAATAGTACAGACTTCTGGAAGAAGTTTTTTCATCACACCATCTCCTCCAACTCTGCCAAACCCTTGGCGATCTCCATTTCCAGCTCATGCAGGTCGGCAAGGATTTCCGTAGTCGAGGGATACTCCACCGGCACATACTCGGTCTCTTTATACTTGTTGATGGACAGATCATACCCGTTGGCGGCAATTTCTTCTTTGGGCACAAAGAAGCTCTGCTCGGTGCGCTTGCGGTCAGTTTCGGCATCAAGGTTATGAAACCGGGCGATGATGTCCGGGATGTCGTTCTCCTTCACCTCGGTGCGCTTGTCGTCCAGCGAGAGGCCGTCGGCTTTCATATCGTAGAACCATACCTTGTCGGTGCCGCCCGCGCCGGTCTTGGTAAACACCAGCACCGCTGTGGACACGCCTGCGTAGGGCTTGAACACGCCGGAGGGCATGGAAATGACCGCCCGCAGCTGGTGGTTTTCAATGAGTTCTTTTCGGATGCTCTGGTGCGCCTTGCTGGAACCGAACAGCACGCCGTCCGGCACGATACAGGCGCAGCGGCCGCCGGTTTTGAGCATCCGCAGGAAGAGCGCAAGGAAAAGCAATTCTGTCTTTTTGGTGTTGGTGACGGCTTTCAGGTCGTCGTTGATGCTCTCGGCATCTACAGTGCCCTTGAACGGCGGGTTCGCAAGGCAGACGGTGTACTTGCTGCAAATGGAGTTTTGCTTCGACACGCTGTCCTTGTAGTCAATCTCCGGGTTCGTGATGGAGTGGAGCATCAGGTTCATGGCCGAAATGCGCAGCATGGTGCGGTCTGTGTCAAAGCCCGTGAACATCGGGCCGGCAAAATGCTGCCACTGCTCCGGGGTCATGCTGTCCTCGTAGTGGGCGCGGAGGTACTGCGCGCTGGACACCAGAAAGCCCGCCGTGCCGCAGGCGGGATCGCAGATAAAGTCGTCCGGCGTGGGCTGTACCAGTTCCACCATCATGTCGCGGATGTGCTTGGGCGTGCGGAACTGGCCGTTCTGCCCTGCTGTTGCCAGCTTGCCCAGCATATACTCGTACAGGTCGCCCTGCATATCAAGGTCGGCAATGTCGTGGGTGTAAAGATCCTCCAGCCCGGTGATGATCTTTTGCAGCACCTGCGGCGTGGGGATCAGGAACATGGCATCGTCCATGTACCGCGCAAAGGCGGTGTTCTGTTCCTTTTCATCCTCTGCCCGCAAAACATCTTTTTCTTTTTCCGACAAGCTCTTGCCCAGCTTTTCGGCCTCCTGCTGTGCCTGTTCCAGCTTACTCAGTATCTCTACCAGTTCGCCTTTTTCGTCAAAGTCCGGCAGACGACCATATTTCATCTTTTTGATGGCAGGGAACACCCGCTGCTGCATGGTCAGGAAAATTTCGCGGGAGTCCTTATCCTTGAAGCGGCTCCACCGCATAGATTGCCCTGCTTCGCTGGCCGGGAAGATGTGCTCCATCTTTTCGCCCGCCATGTTCTCAAAATCTTCGGTGGCAAGCTCTTTCTCGTCCAGTGACCGGATGAACATGAGATAGGTCAGCTGTTCAATGACGGTCAGCGGATTGGTGATGCCGCCTGCCCAGATGTCCGTCCAGATCTTGTCTACCTTATTTTTAATGGCTCCTGTTACCATGCGTTCCTCCTGAATGTTTGCCAATCGCAAACGCTTTGCATCTTGATTTTTTGGTGATAATATCACAATTTTATTATAGCAGTGTACGATTATATTTTCAATGTAGAGCGTTTAGCGGAAGTGCCTTCTTGATCGCAAGGCAAGAAATTAGTGGAACGTTAAAACAGCAATTTGCGATATGCAATTCAACGCTGTTGCTGTTACATGAAGAAGTTGAATTGCTATAAAACGGTAAAGTGAATTTTATCTGCTTTGCCGTTTTTTCACATCTGGACTCCAACATGCTTTTGTGCTATTCAGCGATTCCATCGCGCAGCCTGCGCTCTGCTTATCAACTGATGATCTCCGGCGGTGATGTGAAAGCCGTACAGGGAACAACACTTGTGCAGGCTGCCCCGGTTGAAGCAGAACCGACCATCTCTGTGTCGGCACTTTTGGAGCTTCTGAAGGACGCAGACCCTGCCGTAAAAGCGCAGCTTCGCCTGGCTCTGCTGACCTGAATTGCAGATTAATTCACAGACTTACTCCATCTGACACGAAAAATGCGGACCGTGCAAAAACCGTGCAGAGACCGTGCAAATGGCATATAAAAAGAAAATCCCACGAAGAATCTTACGATTCTTCGTGGGATTTTGGTGCGCTCGAGGGAACTCGAATCCCTGGCCCTCTGATTAAAAGTCGCGAAATACCGGCTGAGCTACGAGTTTTCTTATTTTAGAACGATAATACGTTTTATAATTTTTAGGGTATCTGATTTTTTAGTATCTTGTACCTGTGATTTCGATATATAAATTATAACTTCATATCGTCAAAAAGTCAACATTCAAAACCGTGTTTTTATGCTGGATTTCGGTTTGCAAAAACAGGCTCTAGCAAGCCCTACAACACATCAATCTTTCATGCGAGCACTTTCATTATCTAAGACAAAAAGACCGTCAAAACGTCTGCTAGAACGTCTGACAGCCCTTTATCATAGTCCCTGCTGAACCCGCTATAAAATATATTTTTTGTTTGTCCGAAAGTTCTTTCTGCCCGGCGAGGTCTTTGGTTGCTGCTTGACTATGGTTATTCAGTCCCGCCGGGAGGCTGTATTCTTCTTGAATCTAAGAGAAAAAGCCTATCGGCTTTTCAGACCAATAGACTTTCAGCAATGTAGATATTAGGCAAACTCCCAACGGTAACCGCCAGCTGTGTGCCGTCTATTATTACAAACCGCACTTATATTTCCGGGGTCAATCCCGGTTTCTTGTGCCGCTTCTATAATACTTAAGAAGCGTGAAACTTCACTTCCATCACAACCTAACTAAACAACAGCTTTTACGCCAACTCCTTTTTGCGCTTCGCTTTGGCGTTTCCGTTGTTCAGGTGTTCGAGTTCGTCCTCTATTGGCTGCGGACAGCGCAGCCCTATGATGAGGCTCATTGCAGTTCTCCGCATGAGTTTGAAATTTGAGATTTTCGATACTATTATTTGTAATATCGCTATCTATATGTCCGACATCCAATTTCTGCCAATTGTTGGGCAATTCTTCATCGGGTGTGTGGACTCTGGCTGTTACGCGACTTGCTGCAACTCGAACAATTTTTCCATTGTTAAGGTTTTTTCTATAAAAATTAAAATAGATATAACCGTCTTTACGATTCTTACTATTGCTCATTAAGTCGTGCGTATCAATGGAATACAAATCTCCCTTGTCTGAACTCATGTACCATGCGGAATAGTTATACCCCTTTGTTAATGCCGGGTCAATACTATTCGACCATTCAACAGATTTTTCATCTGTCTACACTACAAATTTCGTGTCCGCTGGAATGGCGTTTAATCCTTCTAAATCATCAAATGACTTTATATCCTTTATCTAGCTACAGTTATTTTCTTTTTTTGTAGTATTCATAACTATCAACCTTTCTCATTTCAATATTATATTGACTATTGGAGACTTCCCCCTAATTCCACCTCCTGTCTTTTGTCTCCTTCTTAAATCCGTATGCCCGCTTTAGAGGCTACCGCAGCGGGCATACTTGATATGATTAGCCTGTGCAGTTTTTCTACGTCACCCTTAATATTAAAGGTGACGTAGATTTTCTGCATCTTTATTTTGGCTCAATCGTCCAATAGACTTTTCTGTTATCGATTCCACTTTTTAAGGTAAAATCGACATTGCCCTCCATCAGACATTGATAAAGCAGCTTAAACGAACTTTTTATATGTCCGTCTTGTCTTAGATTGATTTTTTCAATCAATTCGCTTCTATCATCCTTAAAATACTTTCTTCCGACATTTTGAGAAAGATAATAATTCAACTTATAATCTTTTGAAACCCTTTCATACAAAATGATAGGTAATTTTAAGGATTCTTCGACCTACTGAACAAGTGACGTTTTCTTATTCAGAATATCTCTGTAAAATGCACAGTCACTTAATGCTTTGTAGTATGCAGGTTTTACTAGATGGTGTGAATTGTCGAACATCAGAGGAATATATTCAGTTCTGTTGATTTTCCAGAACTCTTGCTCATAACCTGACGCTCTTGCATTCAGATATTGTTGAACAATCGCTAAGTCTCTCTTCAAATCTTTGTATCGCCCTGCAATACTGAAAACACTATTAAGGAAATACAAAGTTATTGTATCATCTGGACTTTGAACGCGCTTACGCCCCAGACATTGCATGAACTCTACCATATCGGTTTGTTCTATTATAATGTGTTTAATGGCTTTGTCCTTCAGGTTTACACCATTGTCCAGAACTTTAGTAGTAAATAGCATTTGACAGCCGAAGCACTCATTTTGCGTTATCTGCCGAAATGCTAGACTTTCGTCTTTGTTCCCGCTGTTCAGGTATTCGCTATCCGGGTATTCACGTTGCAATATCCGTAGACGTTTTTTATTATCCCCAAACATGACCACTTTTTCACCCGGAGGAACTTCATTCAAAATTTTGTTGACAGAATCCGGTGTAGTATAACAATATACCGTCTTAATATAACTGTAATCGGATTGTACAAAGTAGGTCTTTTTTATCTGTCCAACAAAATATTCCTTCAGCAAATCCGCTGTTGCCGACATCAAGATGATAACTTTGGATTTCTGAAGCTGTTCCACCATATCCAACATGATTTCTGTATTACGGTTAAACAGTGCATCTTGGAACAGATAGTGTGCTTCATCTATAATAATGTAGTCAAAATTGCTTTCAACCCATTTGATTGACGACATTCCATGATTGAAATTATACTCCAATTTTTGGCAAATCATGCACGTTGCGTCTGTACCCTGTGCCTGTCGTCGTTGCTGTTCAAGTAACGCTCTCCGATTAGAGAACAGTATCATCCGCTTGCCACTTGCATGGACATACGGATAGAGCGTGTTCAAAACGAAGCTGCTCTTACCGCTACCGCACGGTGCATCTATAAGGTAGATGCCCGCTGTCCAGCTTTGGTAATCCGAGATTCTAAGATAGCTCTACTGTCGATTAGTCATATAACGACCCCTTTCGTTCTGATATTGTGTGCCTTTACCGTGCCGTAGGCAACTTAACGGCGTTCAGACTGTATATTCAATCTTTTCGTGCATAATTATACTCCACTTCTCCGGGCTTGTCAAGGGAAAATTTGTGAAATTTTTATGAACAGAATTGGCATTATATCACGATATAAGGCTGATATTTCATATCAAGATATGAGATTGAGCTATATCTCGATATGAATTGCTCATATTTGAATATCCTGCATTTTTCTTTATTTATGAATATTTATTCACATCGGCGCCATATCGCATATCGTTTTGTTTTTTCTGTGCTATGAACACAAACCGGGTATAAACTAAATCGGTTACGTTTTTTCCTCCGAATACAGATTGAACGGCTGCACCGCTATTTTAACAAAAATTCGTTCCGGGTTTGTTTTTAGGCGGGGGAGTGTATTTCCAACAAAAAAGCACCCCTTGCGGGGTGCGTGGTATTAAGACAGTCCTTTGTCCTTTAGCAACTTATTCAGTGTCGGGCGGCTGATTCTCAATTCTGCCGCAAGCTGGGTCTTGTTCAGTTCCCGGTGCTGGTAACGGTCATACGCTGCACAGAAAGTCTTATCATCAATTCGCTTGACCTGTCCGCCTTTGAACTTGCCTTCTGCTTTGGCGATTGCAATTCCTTCCCGCTGACGTTCCAGCAGATTCTCACGTTCAAACTCGTTGATGGCTGCAATCATGGTCAGCATCAGCTTTCCTGTGGGGGTGCTGGTATCAAGATTCTCCTTATTAGATACAAGATGCACATTCTTAGCTTGTAACTGCTCCACGATGGCAAGGAGGTCTTTCGTACTGCGGGCAAGGCGGCTAAAGTCATGGATATAAATGGTATCACCCTCGCGCATATAGTCGAGCATGGCTTCCAATTGCGGGCGGTTCATGTTCTTGCCGCTGACCTTTTCCGTAAACCACTTGTCGATGCCGTGCTTTTTGAGGGCTTCAATCTGCCGCGCCTCGTTCTGTTCAGCGGTGGAAACTCGTACATAAGCAATGTGTGCCATACTGCAAGCCTGTCCTTTCATCCTGTGATTATCTCCACCCTTATTGTATCTCGATGTAAAAATGAAGTCAATAACTTTGTTTACATTTTGCGAAATAAATCTAAAATAAAGTCTATTTTTACAACAACGGCGGCTTTTGGGATGTAATAGACAAGTATACTCTGTTTTGACAAAATATACATCTAAACAAGAAAAGACCGCAAGCGGCTTTTGTTCCGTCTGCGGTCTTGCGCTTAGATTATTAAGTTACAATGCACGAGTCAAGTGAATACATATCCTTGCTTGCAAAGGTAAATGTAACAGCGAACTGTGTTCGGACTGTTGCACCGAATCCATTCTGAGCATCAACCCAACCACGAACAACCCATGTGTTGCCAGAGCATCCAATCGTGGCTTCTGTCACAGAGCAGAACTTAGCCGTCGAAGGTGACTTCAGCTTACCTTTAACCGCTTTTTCAGCAATTGCAAACGCATCGCCTTTCGTGTGACCGTAACTGTCCTTATTGTTGGAAGTTGATGTTTTTCCAGACGTAGAACTAGAGCCACGATTTGATACGCTTAAATGCGTTTCAGAATGTTCATAATCATCATATATCGTATCGCTGTTCTTTTTCACTGTGTTTGAAGACGCATAAACAACATAAGTATCACCGCCAGAATAAATATCGCCTAATGAAACCCATTTTTTCTTGCCAACTCTCAAATCGGCAGAATCAACAGCATCATCCATTTTTTGATATGTATTCAGCATTTGACGCGGTTTAAGCTGTCCCCAGTTTGAGCAAGTTATATCTGCATAATACCACTCGTACCCATCGAACTCAATATCTCTCAGTTCAACAGAAACATCTTCCAACGCATACGATTTTGCAATTTCAATAATTGTATTGACCGCATTTTCCTTTTGGGCACGTATTTTCTCATTGTTGGCATTGTTAACACGCCATGCGGTACCGCATCCAATAGCAAAGGTAAGAACTAGAAGTACTACAACCGTTTTCTTTTTGAAATGAATCCTAAGCTTTGGTCTCTTGGTTACTGCAACATTCAACCCTATTTCCGCAATTGCAGCTTTCAGCGCTTCTTCATCTGATTTCCGTATAGAATAGTCGTGTTCGGATTTTACGCCCTCGACTACTGTTGTAATCAACAATACTGCTGTGTTGCTTTTGACTTTAATTTTAGTTTTTTTGATTGAAGAATAGAAAATCCTATTGCCTACACTATCAACAATTGCATCTGCAATAAAGGTAAAATCCGGTGACGCACCTGTTCCTGTAAAATGATACTCCATTATGATTTCCTCTTATATTATAGGGACAGATTATCAGTAGCCCAGTTTTTCATGCACCGCCTGTGTTACAAGCTCTGCATTCATATTACCCTTTGTTTCTTTGTAGTTATCCATCTTCAGGAAATAATTCAAATTTGCATCAAACATATAAGTAGTTACGGTGTTGCCACCAAAGCCATTTTGAGCCGCTACATCTAAAGTGTAATTTCCATCGAACAGCTTATAAATAGCGTTAAATCGAACTGAAGCAGGATTCTTAAAATTACTCATAATCGGCAGAATATCGTTCACAAATTCCTTCTCATCTTTTGTCAACTGTTCATAAGCACTTTTGGGGACAACCTCAACCGCGCACTGGGCTGTCACCCCGTTATCTGTGGTTGCAATAATGGTAGTCTTTCCTTCAGACTGTGCTATCAGTTTTACTTCATCTACATTACGCACTTTTACGATAGTTTCATCTGCCGATGTCCATGTGATGCCGTAGTCGCTTGCATTCTGCGGGAGCAGGGTATATTTCACTGCAACGGTGTCACCATCTGTCACTTCGATAGTATCCGACGAGAAAATAATCTGTTCAATCGGGACAATCGACACATTAAACGTATATTCCCCAACTGATTTTCCGTTCTCTTTGATTGCAACTTTAGCTTTGCCGGGTGCTTTAGCAGTCACTGTGCCATCATCCGCAACCTCGACAATTTCAGCGTCTGCGCTTTCCCACGTCAAATTTTCTTTGCCTTCTAATTTTTCATCTTCAATTTTGTATGTTTCGCCGTAGTTAATCTCCACACTTTTTGTGACTTTTCCGCACCCTGCAAGCAGTCCGGCACAAAGCACGATTGTTCCAATAGCTAAAAAAGCACGCTGTTTCATTTTCCTGTGATTCCTTTCTCATTTGAATTTCTCGCCAACACCGGGTTCCTGTGATAGCAGAACGTCCGTATTCCAATTGTACGCTTTGCCTTCCTGATTGTCAACAAAACTATGCGCCTTTGGATAATTTATTATCATCTTGTGTATAGTAAAGTAATTGCAGGGAGGCGAGAACATGATTTCGGACAACATCAAACGTCTAAGGGAGAATGCTGGGCTTTCACAGTCCGCCCTTGCCCGAAAACTAGGAGTCACACGAGCCAGCGTCAACGCTTGGGAAATGGAACTCTCTGCACCAACGGCACAGTACCTTGTAGCCCTTGCACAGCTATTTCATACGACAACCGATGATATTTTAGGCCTTGAATCAGAAGAGCAGATTGTTCTCCGGGACATGAACGAGCAGGAGAAGCGACTGGTTTACGACTTGGTTTCTTACATTGCAGCCCGAAAAGAAACGGTGGACTTTTCTGGTAAATCTAGCAAAAATAATCCATCTGAAAAGAGCCACGGGACAAAAGGCTCTGCTGTCAAGAAAATTTAATGTCAAGATATGAAAAAAGGCTGCTGCACTGGCATTTGACCATGTGCAACAGCCTTCTATTCATTCTTAGATTACATCTGTCCCGCCGGGTAGTTATGTTTCACTGGTAAGAAAAGACACTCAGCAGTCCTTTTTCCTTTAGTGTGCTGATAGGAATAACCCTCATTCCCTTTTGGCATCTGTCAGTATAAGAGTAGAACTTCACAAACTTAAAGCAGTTTTCCAACGAATCATTGTTTTCTTTCAGCTTGCGAAAATGCACCATGTACAAGTTCCTATCAGCAGGACTTACAAAAATCAGGAAGTCGCATTGTGAATAATGATAGTAGCCCTCTCGTGTTTCTGTCTGTCCTGTTTCCTTATCTTTAAGATAGAACACATCTTCAAAGGCAATGTTCTGTGTTTCGGCCAACCGTTTATCTAGTTTAACTTCAATCTTGCTTGTGCGTCCGTCTTTCTGCACAATAAAGTCAATGTCATTTTGGTAATTATCCTGTTCTTCACTCACGTCCTGCACAGTATAGCCCCGGCCTGTCAGATAGTCCTTTACAATCTGTTCAGCCTGTTTTCCTTCCTTGTTCTTTAGTACAAAGTAGCTGCTGTGCATCTGGCTTACCTCCGCTTTGCTGTCTTTGTGATAGCAGTACGCCGCTTTTTCTGCAATCCATCTAGTGCAGCGTGGCTATCAAATCCTTCTCGCAGGTCGTTTGAATACAGGTTAGCATAATGCTGTGTCATGGTCAAGGTGCTGTGTCCTAACACCTTTTGCAGCTTGAACACATTACCGCCAGACATGCACCAGTTCTTTACAAAGGAGTGCCGCAATAGGTGAACACTGGTCTTTTCAACGCCACGGCTGCGATTGTAGCGGGCTTGACTGTGTTTCAATGCGTTTGTGGATAGCTGCTCATCATAGAAGGAAGGGAACAGATACGCCGTTTCGTCTGCATCCTGCCGCCAAAGGGAAATGTACTTCTTCAAACAGCTTGCCATTGCCTCCGACATGGGCAGCAGTTGAACGTGTTTATTCTTTAGATGACGAAATGTAATCGTTCGGTCATCAAAAGATATATCCTGCATCTGCATTTCACAGACCGTTGCTTCTCGTGCTGCTGTGCCCAAAATAAAGTTGATGATAGCCCAACTGCGCCAGATAACAAAGCTGTCCTCACGTTTCGGCGGCTGAATCAGTGCACAAAGTTCTTCCTGCGTGTAAACGTCCTTGACGGTTTCTTGTGCCTTTACCATCTTGATTTTGAACGGTGCTATTTCGTCCTGCTCCATACACCAGTAAAGGAACACTTTCACCGAACGGATATAGTGGTTGACGCTGTTTGCAGTCATTCCGCTATCCGTCAAGTGGATAACATACCGCTTGAATCCTGCCTCATTCACGGCTAACTGTTCATCTGACAGGAACTTCAAAAACCGTGTAATATCATACCGATAGCCGTTCAACGTGGCTTCTGCCGTGCCAGAATACTTCTTATCGTCCAAAAAATCTTGCTTTAGATTATCAAACCGGACTGCATTCTTCTGAATCTTCTTCATTTTTGTACCTCTGACCTCTAAAATTTTTGAAAAAATCATAGGTACAAGCCCCAAAAGCCTATATAAAACAAAAAAGACGACAAACCGTTTGTCTCAACGATTTATCGTCCTTTTGGTGCGCTCGAGGGAACTCGAATCCCTGGCCCTCTGATTAAAAGTCAGATGCTCTACCGGCTGAGCTACGAGCGCATATTCTGCGGCAAAACAATACCGCCGAATAATATTACCACAATTGGCTGCAAAAAGCAAGAGCGACACCTAAAAAAGCGGAAATTTCAGTTTTATACAACAAAGTTACTCAAAAAACCTTTGCGCCCGGCGCTGCAGCAGCTCCACCAGCAGGCCGGTATAGATGCTGACCATCGAGGGCGTCTCGCCCAGCTCCATGGCCTTGCGCTGGGGCAGGTCGGCTAAGCGCCCCTTGTACAGGCACTTCAGCTGGGGCAGCAGGGCGTAGTCGTTGGGGTGCATCAAGGTGCTGTCCTTGGGCAGCGCCAGTGCACCGCTTTGTTCCAGCACCTCGCTGACGAACTGGGAGCAAAAATAATGGTGGCGGCGCTGCCAGCGGATATGCAGCCCGCACAAGATCAGCCCCAGCGTGTTGAAGCTGTACTCCTCGCTGTGGCGCATGAACTCCTCGGCGCGGTGCAGGGCGCGGAAATAGGCTTCATCGGACACCTCCAGCGCATACAGCGCACAAGGGGCGTCGTCCCGCAGACGGAAAACGCCCTTGTTCAGGTATTCTTTGCTGGGGCCTGCAGGGAACATGGTGTAGCCGTTTTTGCGGGTGGAGCTATACAGGCAACTCAGCTCTGCATCAAACGCCATGGAGGCGTGGGTATAGCTGGAACCGGTGGCGGCATAGACCAGTTTGGACAGCAGCGTGCCGGAGCGGGTGAGCAGAATGTAGATGGTTTTCATGGCAGTTTCCCTTATGTCAGCCCCCGGCAAAGGGGGAAAAGTATCATCTATATACAGAACCAGTATAGCATAAGTAAGGTCCCTTTACCACTAAAACGTTTCTTCTGGCCAAAATATTGCAAAAAAGGGCAAAAACAGCAGCCCAAAGCTGTTTTCAGGGCTCTGGGCTGCTGTTTCTCACAAGTTTTTCAAGCCGTCAACGGCTCCGGGGAACAGTTTACCAACCGTGGCACTCTCTGCTTGTCTCGCCGCTGCGAACATCCCATGCAGGGGATTTGTAGCCGCATCCACGGCAGACTTCCTGATAGATGCAATACTTATAGTATACCGCATCGGTTCCTGCGGTCTTATGGATGCAGGGTTCCTGGTAGGGTCCGGCCTCGTATTCGCTGATCTTCTGAATGTAGACACGCATTTCGCCGCACTTTGCACACTCGCTGCTCCTGGCAGGAACCGGCTCTGCCTCCTCCAAGGCCTCCTCGGACGTGGAAGCCGCCGTTTCTTCCAATGGATCATCGTCATAGCTTTCTGCATCCGCAAAGCCTACCAGGCAAAGGGTCAGGGCCAAAACCATGGCCAGCAGGATCGGGGCGATCTTTTTCATAGAAAAGCACTTCCTCTCTTTCGGCATGTTGGTTTCTGTTTCTCGGAGAGTCCTTTCTAGCTTTATTGTACCATGCCGCTTTATTTTTTTCAACTATTATCTTATTTTTTGTGCTCATTTACATTTTCTCAGTCTTGCACCAAAGAGCTGTCTGCTGTGTTTTTTGCCCCACCGGGGCCGGGAGTCCCACCTTGCATCCCGGTTTGTCAAACTTTTATCAAAATGTCGGTTTTTCCCCGTCCCGCCTTATTTTTCACAGTCTGCGTCCCTGCAGGGCTTCGGGAATTTACTTAATGTGGGAAAGCTTGTTTATGAAATTTGTTTCTTTTTTGCAAACAGAACCTTCCATTTATTGCTTTTGAAAAGCTTTTGTGTATAATGATAGACAGGAGAATTTGCACTGCATCGTTCTGTGCTGTCTCCCCCTTATGCGGTGTCCGTACCATAAATGGCGCTGCATCTCCTACACAGAGTTATGTAAGGATCAAACGAAAGTAGAGGTACGCAAATATGGCAAAGTTGGATCTTACCAAGTATGGCATCACCGGCACGACTGAAGTCGTGCACAACCCCTCCTACGAGCAGCTGTTCGCAGAGGAGACCAATCCCGAGCTGGAAGGCTACGAGAAGGGTCAGGTCAGCGAGCTGGGTGCTGTGAACGTGATGACCGGTATCTACACCGGTCGTTCTCCCAAGGACAAGTTCATCGTGATGGACGAGAACTCCAAGGACACCGTGTGGTGGACCAGCGATGAGTACAAGAACGACAACCACCCCGCTTCCCAGGAGGCTTGGAAGGCTGTCAAGGAGATCGCTCAGAAGGAGCTGTCCAACAAGCGCCTGTACGTCGTGGATGCTTTCTGCGGCGCCAACAAGGACACCCGCATGGCTGTCCGCTTCATCATGGAAGTGGCCTGGCAGGCACACTTTGTCACCAACATGTTCATCAAGCCCACCGCTGAGGAGCTGGAGAACTTTGAGCCTGATTTCGTTGTTTACAACGCTTCCAAGGCTAAGGTCGAGAACTACAAGGAGCTGGGCCTGAACTCCGAGACTGCTGTGCTGTTCAACATCACCAGCAAGGAGCAGGTCATCGTCAACACCTGGTACGGCGGCGAGATGAAGAAGGGTATGTTCTCCATGATGAACTACTTCCTGCCGCTGAAGGGCATTGCTTCCATGCACTGCTCTGCCAACACCGACAAGAACGGCGAGAACACCGCCATCTTCTTCGGCCTGTCCGGCACCGGCAAGACCACCCTGTCCACCGATCCCAAGCGTCTGCTGATCGGCGATGACGAGCACGGCTGGGACGACAACGGCGTGTTCAACTTCGAGGGCGGCTGCTACGCTAAGGTCATCAACCTGGATAAGGAGTCCGAGCCCGATATCTACAACGCCATCAAGCGCAACGCTCTGCTGGAGAACGTCACTCTGGATGCTGAGGGCCACATCGACTTCGCTGACAAGTCTGTCACCGAGAACACCCGTGTGTCCTACCCCATCAACCACATCCAGAACATCGTGCGTCCCGTTTCTTCTGCTCCCGCAGCAAAGAACGTGATCTTCCTGTCTGCTGACGCCTTCGGCGTTCTGCCCCCGGTCTCTATCCTGACCCCGGAGCAGACCCAGTACTACTTCCTGTCCGGCTTTACCGCAAAGCTGGCCGGCACCGAGCGCGGCATCACCGAGCCCACCCCCACCTTCTCCGCTTGCTTCGGTCAGGCTTTCCTGGAGCTGCACCCCACCAAGTACGCTGAGGAACTGGTCAAGAAGATGAAGGCCAGCGGCGCAAAGGCTTATCTGGTCAACACCGGCTGGAACGGCACCGGCAAGCGCATCTCCATCAAGGATACCCGCGGTATCATCGACGCCATCCTGAGCGGTGCCATCAACGAGGCTCCCACCAAGAAGATCCCCTACTTCGACTTTGAGGTTCCCACCGCTCTGCCCGGTGTCGACCCCGCCATCCTCGATCCCCGCGACACCTACGCAGATGCCGCTCAGTGGGAAGAGAAGGCAAAGGATCTGGCTGGCCGCTTCGTGAAGAACTTCGCTAAGTACGAGGGCAACGAGCACGGCAAGGCTCTGGTCTCCGCAGGCCCCCAGCTGTAAGCTGAATCCCGCATTTTTCTTCTGAACTCCATATAAAATAAGCGCCCGCCCCGTGGTTCTGCTCGAATCATAGGGCGGGCGCTTTGCTGTTTTTCTCGGGTAAACAGAGCGTCGATTGCGTTTTGCGCGGCCTTATGCTATGCTTTTTCCAAGGGAGTTGATAAAATGGATGCCAGAACCTTCGGAAATTATCTGAGCCGGATGCGCAAAGCGCAGGGGATGACACAGGCAGAACTGGCTGAACAGCTGCACGTTACCGACAAGGCTGTCAGCCGCTGGGAACGGGGCATCGGTCTGCCGGATATCAACACACTGGAACCGCTGGCAGATGCTCTGGGGCTGACCCTTGCCGACCTTATGCACTGCCGCGCTCCAGAAGATGCCGATGCCGCACCGACCATCCAGCTGGAAGATTTCTTTACCATGCTGCGTCGGCAACATACAGTAGATTGGCATTCCGTGCGCACTGCCCTGCTTGGGCTGAGCATTGCGCTTGCCCTGTGGGGTGTTTTGGCTTGCCCCGGTACCATTGCGGTGCACTGGTATGGTCTTGGCGATGGTTCTTTTCGGGCAGACGGCTGGATGCATTCTCTCGTCATTTTCCCGTTGTGTGCTGGCATTGAATTTTTATCACTGGAGATCTGGAACAGCTTTGAACAGACAGGCTATTATCGCCGCTGGGGTGAGATCAACCTTTTCATCATCCATGCCATGTCCTTCGGTACACGCTCTGCCAGATGGATGAAGGGCGTGCTGGATCTTCTGTTTTTCTTTTGTTTTGGTTTTGTGGTTCCATTTGTAGAAGCGTGGATGATTTTTTTGAATTGATGCCAACCATTTCCGTAAAAAAGGACAGCGGAACGCCCGCAGGCGTTCCGCTGTACCACATTCAAAACGATAATTCAGCCCAGCAGCTCCAGCACACCGGCCTTGGGGCGGGCGCCCACGGCCTGACGCACCAGCTTGCCCTGCTCGAACACCAGCAGGGTGGGGATGCTCATGACGCCGAACTGCGCCGCCAAATCCGGCTGCTCGTCCACGTTCACCTTGCCCACCTTTACATCGGTGCGCTCCTCGGCCACCTCGTCCACCACGGGGCTCAGCATCCGGCAGGGGCCGCACCAGCTGGCCCAGAAGTCCAGCAGAACCGGCTTTTCGCTGTGGAGCACTTCCTGTGCAAAGTTTTCCTTAGTAATGTTGATGACTGCCATATTTTTTCCCTCCTGAATGGGTGTTGTGTTTTACTGACAATATCAGTATACCCCATACGCCGCCCGCTTTTCCGTGACCGGGTCACGCAGACACAAAAAACAGCCGCTCCGGGCGCACCCGGAGCGGCTGTTTTTGAAGGAGGTAACGAGGTAAATGAATAAGGATATCTCCCAACGCTTATCCCGGGGTGCAGGCCCCGGACAGGCGCTCAGGCAAAGAAGGAGATGATGAGGGCTACCAGGAAGCCCACACCGCCGACCAGCGTTTCCATGATGGTCCAGGTCTTGAGGGTGGTCTTTTCGTCCATGCCCACAAGGCTCTTCACCAGCCAGAAGCCGGAGTCGTTGAAGTGGGAGCAGACGGTGGAACCGCCTGCAATGGCAGCGGTGACACAGGCCAGATACAGCGGGCTGAGCGCGTTGAGGCCGGGCATGGCGGAGATGATGCCTGCGGCCATGGTCATAGCCACGGTAGCGGAACCCACCGAGATGCGCACCAGAGCAGCCACGATGAAGGCTACCAGAACCAGCGGCAGGCTGGCGTTTGCCACGGCGTTGCCGATGACATCGCCCAGACCGGAGTTCTGCAGCATGTAGCGCAGCACGCCGCCGCAGGCAGTGACCAGCAGGATCATGCCGGTGGGCTCCAGAGATTTGGTCATGATCTTTTCCAGCTGGGCGTTGGTGTAGCCGTGACGGGTGCCCAGCAGGTACATAGCAGCGATGGTAGCCAGCAGCAGAGCCATAAAGGGCTCGCCGAGGAAGGCCAGAACAGGCTGGATGCCTGCCAGTGCGGGCACCACCTTTGCCACAGAGTTTGCGATGATGAGCAGCAGCGGGATCATGATGATGCCCACGATGGTGCCGAACTTGGGCAGCTTGCTCTCGTCGATGTCTGCCTGCTGTGCAACGTGCTCGGGCACCTCGATCATATACTTCTTGCCGCAGATGGAGCCCCAGATGGGACCGGCAGCGATCATGGCGAAGATGCCGCAGAAGATGCCGATGAGAATGACCCAGCCCAGATCAACGCCCAGCATGCTGGCCACCAGAACGGGGCCCGGCGTGGGAGGAATGAAGGCGTGGCCGACAGCCAGACCGGCCAGCAGAGGGATGACATAGTACAGGACCGAGCGCTTGGTGCGCTTTGCCAGAGAGAAGGCCAGCGGGATCAGGATGATCAGACCGGCGTCGAAGAACACCGGCATGGCCACCACCAGACCTGTGATACCCAGCGCCCATGCGGCTTTTTCGTCGCCGAACTTGCGCACCATGGTCACGGCCAGCGTCTGTGCGCCGCCGGATTCTTCCAGAATGGCGCCGAACATGGAGCCAAGGCCTACCAGAAGAGCGATGCCCTTTAAGGTGTTGCCGATGCCCTCGTTCACCGAGCCGATGATGTCGGACAGGGGCATACCGGCCATCAGGCCGATGCCCACCGCACCGATCAGGATGGAGATCATGGCGTGTACCTTGAACTTGATGATGAGAACGAGCAATAGGATCAGGCCTGCCACGGCAGCAAAAACCAGCCGTGCCGCATCGGGCGTTGCAACTGCTGTCATAGAAATTTCCTCCGTTTCGTGATTTTTGGTTGCACTTATCCAAGCCGTCCGGAAAAACGCACCGGACAGTTTACTTTCTGTTGTTTATGTGGAACGGTTTACTCCATGTATGCACCCTTCATGGGGCTGACGGCGTGCTGAGAGTAGAGCTTCAGCAGACCCTTGGTGTACTTGGGAGCCTTGGGCTTCCAGTTGGCGCGGCGCTCGGCAAGGATGGCGTCCATCTCCTCGGGGGTCTTTGCCTCGCCCTTCACGCCCACAATGGCCAGCTTGCGGTTATGCACATCGATCTGGATCAGGTCGTCCGGCTCCACCAGTGCGATGGGGCCGCCCAC
>OJMI01001545.1_pt1 | contig 24662 bp, 19 predicted proteins | sample 1597131 | NCBI WGS metagenome assembly OJMI01 (sample SAMEA2452116, study PRJEB22498) | human gut metagenome | reverse complement strand
CAATAAAAAGCCTATGTCCTTACGAAAAGGTATAGGCTTTTGTCAACAATCTGAAACAGGAATCAAGTCCCTGTTTTAGTTCCAAAAATCGAATGGAAATACGGAATCGCTTTCATGATCTTCATCGTTTTGTTGATAATATGAAGAAGAAGGTGTATTGCTTGATTTACTTACGTCTTTTCCTTCAAGCATTGTGTTGATTGAATCTTTGACATCGCTGATCGCAATCGCATAGCCCATACCTTCTACATCCGTATCACTTAATTTGGCTGAGTTGATGCCAATCAATTCACCACTCATATTCAATAATGCTCCACCTGAGTTACCTGGGTTAATAGCTGCATCGGTTTGAATATACGATTGTGATTTGTCTGTATCTGAACTTGTTGAAACACTACGATTTGTAGCCGATACAATACCCGTTGTAACACTTTGACCATAACCTAATGCATTACCAATCGCTACGACTTGTTCTCCAACTTGAAGTTTGTCGCTGTCTCCAATTGTCGCAATCGCAATTTGTTTTAAAGTATCTTCACTTAAGTCTTTTGTTTTGATGGAAATCACAGCTAAGTCACGATCTTCATCTACACCTTTTACAGTGGCTTCAACATTTGTATTATCCGCTAATGTACAAGTCAAGGTCTTGGCATTTTCAATAACATGATAGTTTGTCAAAATATCAATTTCACCATTCTTTTTATTGATGATGACACCACTACCTACACTTGTACTTTCTTGTTGCGTAAATGGATTGCTTCTTGAGTTATTTCCATACATACTGAAATAATTTTGTACATCCGATACCGAAACATTGGTAATCGATACAATACTAGGCATACAATTTTTAGCTACTTCACTTATTGTGGACGTAGTCGAACTTGAAGTTTTCACAACATTTGTACTTTGAACTGTTGTATTTTGTTTATTATAGTTATCAACCACATAGTTGACACCTTGAAAACTTCCAGCCGCAACTACACCAAATGTGGCCGCACTCAATACAAGCTTTGTACCTTTCTTTAATAATTTATGATTTGAATTTGGAATTTTTGGCATTTCATTTTTCATGTCCTTGTACCTCCTTATTTACAATACAAGGATATCGCAATAAGCTTAAATGAACTTTAAATTATTCCATATTTGTGTAACCCATTAAATACGTATCCACTTCTTTAGCACACTCTTTACCTTCATGAATAGCCCATACAACTAAGGATTGACCTCTATGACAATCTCCAGCTGTAAAGTATTTGTCTTTGACTTGATAAGAATTTGGTTGTGTCACAATCGTATTTCTTTGTGAAGTTTCCAATTTAAAGCTCTTCTTTAAATCATCTTCAACACCAATAAAACCAGCCGCAATCAATAATAAATCACAGTCTAAAATTTGTTCGGAACCCTTTACTTCTTCAAGCTTACCATTGTTAAAGTGGACTTTTACCGTCTTGATCTGTTTTAGATTTTTCTTTTCATCTAAAATACATTCCTTAACTGTTGTTTCGTAGATGCGAGGATCCTTTTTAAAGACGGCAATCGCTTCTTCTTGACCATAATCTGTCTTACAGATCTTTGGCCATTCGGGCCAAGGATTACTTTGAAGTCTTTCATCCGGTGCTTTAGGCATCATTTCAATTTGAACAACACTTGCACAACCCTGACGAATGCTTGTACCAACACAATCATTTCCAGTATCTCCACCACCGACAATCACAACATGTTTATATTTGGCAGAAATTTCTTCTGTGTTATCCAACAAATGTTTCGTGGCCTTTGTAAGATAGTCCACCGCAAAATAAATGCCTGAACAATCACGATTCTTTACATTTAGATCACGAGCCATTTTAGATCCAGTCGCAAAGACAATCGCATCATATTCTTTTTCCAATTCCTTTTTGGTGATGTCTTTACCTACATTCACATTGGTTTTAAAGATGATTCCTTCTTCTGTAAGTATTTCTAATCTTCTTTGAATGACTTTCTTTTCTAATTTCATATTTGGGATGCCATACATCAATAAACCACCAATACGATCTTCTTTTTCAAAGACTGTCACAGAATGACCTCTTCGATTTAAATCATGCGCAAGCGCAAGTCCTGCAGGTCCTGAACCAATGATGGCGACCTTTTTATCGGAGCGCACACTAGGAACATAAGGTGTCATCCAATTGTTCGTATAGGCTGTTTCAATCGTATACAATTCATTTTCTTTGATTGTGACTGGTTCTTGGTCTAAACCATTCAAACAAGCCTTTTCGCAAAGAGCAGGGCATACGCGACCGGTAAATTCAGGGAATGGATTGGTTTTTAATAATCTAGATAACGCTCTTTTATCGTTGCCATTATAGATTTCATCATTCCATTCTGGAATTAAGTTATGTAATGGGCAGCCTGTCACCATGTTTTTTAACTTAATAGCTGACTGACAAAAGGGAACGCCACAATTCATGCAGCGCGCACCTTGTTTACGTCTTGTTTCTTCATCTAAAAAAGGATGAAATTCATTAAAGTTTGTGATACGAGAAAGAGGTTGGATGGCCTCGTTTTCTTGTCTTTCATATTCTAAAAATCCTGTTGGTTTTCCCATAATCTTTCATCCTTTCTAAGCATGTACTTGTTCAAAAGCCATTAGACTGGCTTCATCATCATGATAACCTTTGGCCTTTAATTCTTGAATCAATGTTGTGATCTTTTCATAATCTTTAGGTACGATCTTTTTAAAGTTGGATAATTCATGATCCAAATTTGATAAAATCTTTTGTGCAACATCTGAATTTGTATATTTGTAGTGATTCTTTAATAATTGCGTTAATGTTTCAATATCCGCTTTACCACTCACTTCATACGTATTGACTAATTGTTTATTTAAACGCGTATATAAATCATGGTTAGGATCATAAATATATGCAATACCACCAGACATGCCGGCAGCTAAGTTTTTACCAGTTTGACCTAAAATCACAACGGTACCACCTGTCATATATTCAAGTCCATGATCACCAACACCTTCGACTACAGCACTTGCTCCTGAGTTACGTACCGCAAAACGCTCACCGGCCATACCACGAATATAGGCTTCACCACTAGTAGCACCATATAAGGCCACATTACCAATAATGACGTTTTCATTTGGCTTAAATTTTGCTTCATTTTTTGGCTGAATAATCAATTTACCACCAGACAAGCCCTTACCAAAGTAGTCATTGGCATCACCATGTACATCTAATGTGATTCCTTTTTGTACAAAGGCACCAAAAGATTGTCCAGCCCCACCGTTACAATGAACAGTATATGTATCGTCTTGTAGAGTGTTATTAAATTGTTTTGTGACTACACTGGATAAAATCGTTCCGACTGTACGGTCTGTACTTGAAATTGAGATTGTTTCAGCATGAGGCTTTTTCTCATTGAAATAAGGCTCAAACTTAGGAAGCAATGTCTTCATATCTACCGTTTTTTCAAGTTCAAAATCGTATGTATCTTTTGGCTCATAATGAATATTGTAAGGTGTCATTAAAATGTTAGAGTAATCCATATGCGCATCTTCATCCACTTCTAGATTGTCCGTATGGCCCACCATTTCATTGATTGTGTGATAGCCAAGCTCAGCCATAATTTCTCTTAATTCACGCGCAATAAACAACATGAAATTCATGACATATTCTGGTTTTCCTTTGAAACGCTTTCTTAATTTTTGGTTTTGTGTAGCCACACCAAAAGGACAAGTATCTAGATTACATACACGCATCATCATACATCCCATAGTAACAAGTGGTGCAGTCGCAAAGCCAAATTCTTCCGCTCCAAGTAAGCATGCGATCGCAACATCTTTTCCTGTCATTAACTTACCGTCGGTTTCAATTAAAACACGACTTCTTAAACCGTTCTCGACTAAGTTTTGATGGGATTGAGCTAAACCTAATTCCCATGGAAGACCCGCATGATGAATACTGCTTTGGGAAGCAGCACCTGTACCCCCATCATAACCAGAAATTAAGACAACGGTAGCTCCGGCTTTGGCAACACCAGAGGCAATCGTACCAACACCGGCTTCACTAACAAGCTTAACACTGATTCGAGCTTTTGGGTTGGCATTTTTTAAGTCGTATATCAATTGGGCTAAGTCTTCAATGGAATAGATGTCGTGGTGAGGAGGAGGGGAAATCAAAGATACGCCTGGCGTTGAATATCGAGTTTTCGCAATCCATGGATAGACTTTTTTGCCTGGCAAGTGTCCACCTTCACCTGGTTTTGCACCTTGTGCCATCTTGATTTGAATTTCTTTGGCACTGACTAAGTATTCTTCGGTGACGCCAAAACGACCACTCGCCACTTGTTTAATAGCGGAATTCTTTTCGGTACCTAAACGTTCTGGCTTTTCGCCACCTTCACCCGAATTGGATTTACCACCCAATCGATTCATGGCGATAGCCATACATGTATGGGCTTCTTCAGAGATAGAACCATAGCTCATGGCACCTGTCTTAAAGCGTTTTACGATTTCGTATTCACTTTCCACTTCCGATAATAGGATTGAATTTCTTGTCTTTTTAAAGTGTAATTGACTTCTTAAATGATGCTTTTGATGGTTTGAATTCAATTCATTCGAATATTCTTTAAATAAATCGTAGTCATTGGTTTGTGTAGCTCTTTGAAGTTTCACAATGGTTTCAGGAGAATATAAGTGATCTTCTTTTCCATCACCCTTTCTAAGTTTATGGAATCCAATGGAATCTAGACTTGTATCGGTTGTAAGTCCTAATGGATCATAAGCACGATCATGATGATAGATCAAATCTTTTTCAATGTCTTCTAAAGTAATGCCTTCCACTTCACTAATGGTGTTTGTGAAGTAAGTATCGATGACATCTTTAGAGATTCCAATGGCCTCAAAGATTTGGGCGCCTTGATACGATTGGAGAGTCGAAATACCCATTTTAGCGGCAATTTTAACGATGCCTTTTAAAATGGCTTCATTATAGTCATCAATCGCAATGTTGACTTCTTTATCTAACATATTTAATTGAATCATTTCTTCAATGCATTCATGCGCTAAATATGGATAGATGGCGGTTGCACCATAACCTAAAATCGTTGCGAATTGATGAACATCTCTTGGTTCACCACTTTCTAGAATGATGGATACATCGGTTTTCTTTTTCGTCTTAACTAAGTGTTGTTCTAAGGCAGACACAGCTAAAAGACTAGGAATGGCCATGTGACCTTCATCGACACCTTTATCGGAAAGAATCAAAATGTTGGCTCCATTTCGATAGGCTTTATCACATTCAATAAATAAGTTATCTAATGCTTCTTTTAACGATGTGCCACGATAGAATAATAGAGAAATCGTTTCATTTTTAAATCCTGTCTGATTTAATTGACAAATCTTATCCATATCGCGTGATGTTAGAATGGGATTGTTGACCTCTAAGACGGTACAGTTGTCGGATTTATCTTGGAGTAGGTTTCCATCACTACCAATATAGATGGTTGTATCTGTGACAACTTCTTCACGTAAAGAATCAATTGGTGGGTTGGTTACTTGGGCGAAGAGTTGTTTAAAGTAATGGAATAAACTTAAATGATTTTGGGAATAAATTGCCAAAGGAATATCGGTACCCATCGCACTTGTTGGTTCAAGTTTGACGCGGGCCATTGGTAAAATAATATCTTTTACATCTTCATAGGTATAGCCGAAGACTTTATAAAGAATATCTCTTTCATGTTGCGAGTGGATGTGTGTTTTTTTATCAGGAGCTGGTAGGTCTTTCAGGTATAATAAGTGGTTATCTAACCATTCTCCATATGGATTTGAAGAGGCATATTCATTTTTAAGATCATAGTCTTCAATCAATTTCTTTTTCTTTGTATCCACAAGTAACATCTTACCGGGTTCAAGCCTTGATTTTTTTACGATTTTCTTTTCATCAATATCCAATACACCCACTTCACTTGATAAAATCAACATGTTGTCACTTGTTAGGTAGTAACGACTTGGTCGAAGTCCATTACGATCTAAAACAGCTCCGACTTTTTGTCCATCACTAAATAAAATAGCGGCTGGACCATCCCATGGTTCCATCATAGTGGCATAGTAGTGATAGAAATCTTTCTTCTTTTGATCCATGGTTTGGTGTTTCCATGGTTCTGGAATCAAGATCATAACGGCTTTTTCAAGTGGCATGCCATTCATGACTAAAAATTCTAGGGCGTTATCTAACATGGCAGAATCGGAACCCGAAGTATTGATGATGGGTAAGATCTTATTTGAATTTTCATCCAGGAATTTTGAATGCATACTTTCTTCACGTGCTAACATCTTATTGACGTTGGCACGGATGGTATTGATTTCACCATTGTGGGCAATATAACGGTTTGGATGCGCTCTTTGCCAAGATGGTGTTGTATTGGTAGAAAAACGTGAGTGTACGATCGCAATCGCAGACTTATAGTTTTCATCTTGTAAATCTAAATAGAATTTTCTTAATTGAGAAACGAGAAACATTCCTTTATAAACAATGGTACGACTGCTTAATGAGGCCACATAGGTTTCTTTACAACTCTTTTCAAATTCGCGTCGAATCACATATAGTTTTTGTTCTAGATCTGTATCGCCTTGGACAAAAGCTTGGTAAATGCTAGGCATACAATCTTTGGCTTTTTGGCCTAGGATGGATTCGTCACATGGAACTTTTCGCCAAGTAATGAATGCGCATCCTTCTTGTTCGACAAGTTTTTCAAACATTTTTTTGTGTTGGTTTAAAAGCAGTTTATTTCTTGGCAAGAAAAACATACCGACACCATAGTGTTCGGGTAGTTTAATGTTGTCTTTCTTTAATGTTTTACGAAAAAAGTCATCACTGATTTGAAGGAGAATACCAACTCCATCACCCACTTTACCGCTGGCATCTTTTCCTGCACGGTGTTCAAGTTTTTCTACAATGTGCAATGCTTTGTCTAAGACATCATAGCTTTGTTTACCATCGATTTGGACTACGGTACCAATACCGCAGGCATCGTGTTCGATTTCAAAATTCATAATTTACACAACCCTTCTATTTTCCGCTGTCTCCATAGTTTGATAAATAACGAGCACTTGGATCGTTGACGTTACATCCTTGCCAGTTTTTATTTGGCATCCAGAAATCTTTGATCATACCTGCCTGTTCAGGGTAGTAAGATTCAAAAATTTCACGATATAATAGAGATTCTTTTGTGAATGGAGTACAGAATTTGTATTGTTTGATTTTTTCTTCAAATTCAGCATCTGTATACTGCTTTTCGGCATATTCTTTAATATCATCACTTAATGAGTGACCGACCGCATCGGAGAAGGCGGCTTTTTCTCGCATTAAGATATCGTAAGGAAGAATTTCGTCTTTTTCAAACGCATGACGAAGCAAATATTTTCCTTTATTGTACGTATTCATTTTCTTTTGTGGATCAATAGCCATAACGTATTTGACAAAATCTAAATCGCCAAAGGGAACACGGGCTTCAATAGAGTTTGTGGAAATGCATCAATCAGCTCTTAATACATCGTACATATACAGTTCATGTACACGTTTAACACTTTCTTGTTGGAATTCTTGGGCGCTTGGGGCAAAATCTGTATATTTGTAGCCAAACAATTCATCACTGATTTCTCCAGTTAGTAATACGCGAATGTTACTTTGTTCATGAATGGCTTTACAGATAAGATACATTCCAATGCTGGCGCGAATGGTTGTGATGTCAAAAGTAGCTAAAGTTTGAATGACGGGTTTGATCGCATTTAAGACATCTTCTTTATTGATAATGATTTCATGGTGGTTAGAGCCAATAAAGTCAGCGACTTCTTTGGCATATTTTAAATCAATCGCATCTTCTTCCATTCCAATTGCATAGGTTTCAATAGGTTTATTGAGTAATTTTTGACTGATGGCACATACTAGACTTGAATCTAATCCTCCACTTAAAAGGAATCCAAGTGGGGCATCGGCATCTAGTCTTTTCTTAACGCCTTCCACTAATTTATCGTGAATATTGGAACAGATGGTTTCAAGATCTGAAGTGATTACTTCATCAACTTTAGTAATGTCTAAGTAACAAGTGAATTTGCCATCGGCATAATAGTGTCCTGGAGGGAATGGAAAAATTTGTTCGACAATGGAAACTAGGTTTTTGGCTTCAGAGGCAAAGACAATATTATGATTTTGATCATAGCCATAAAATAATGGACGGATTCCGATTGGGTCTCTGGCGCCAATAAAATCGTTTTTCTTGGCATCATAAATAATGCAGGCATATTCAGCGTCTAGCTTTTTAAACATGTCTAATCCGTATTTTTCATAGAGTGGTAGAAGAATTTCACAGTCGCTTTGCGAAATAAATGTATAGCCGGATTTTTCGAGTTCCGATTTAATGTCTCGAAATCCATAGATTTCGCCGTTACATACCACATAATTGCCATCTCTAACAAATGGCTGCATGCCAAGAGGACTTAGTCCCATGATGGATAGCCTTTGAAAACCTAGATAGCCGCATCCGACTTCTTGAATTCTTTCATCGTCTGGACCTCTTGTATATGTCGCAAGTAATGCTTGATGAATGGATTCTTTATTTACTTTTAATGATTTATATCCAAAAATTGTACACATAAATTACATCTCCTTTATAGACGGAAAAACCGGGCGTATGCCGGTTTATTGAATTCCAAATAATAATTTTCCATATGTTGGAAATGGCCAATCACTATTAGAAGTAATGACTTCAAGTTCGTCGCATGGTTTTCTTAATGAGGCCATATCTTGGATAATGAAGTCTCTTACATAGAAGGCTGATTTTTCAAAATCATCAATTTCATGTAGTTTTTTAACATCGTTTTCAAGTGTCATCATAGCTTGGTAAGCTTCGGTTAAATATTCACTGACTTTTTTAGCCGTTTCAAGTTCATAGATTAAGTCGATACCGATGGCTTTTTTATTTGCGATTGTATCTGTCAATTCTTTAGAGAACTTACTTGCAGCTGGTAAAATGTCTTTTTTCGCAATATCTAACATTGTCAATGCTTCAATGTTGATTTGTTTTTCGTATTCATCCATTAAAATTTCATATCTTGATTCCACTTCTTCTTTAGATAAAACTTTTTGTCTTTCAAATAGGGCAATGTTTTCATCGGTTTTGAAGTATGGAAGAGCATCTGGAGTTGTCTTTAAGTTTAATAAGCCTCTAGATTCTGCTTCTTTAACCCAAGAATCATCATATCCATTGCCATTGAAGATAATGCGCTTGTGGTTTTTGATTGTATCTTTGATCAAGGCATGTAATGTGCTTTCAAAATCATCGCTAGCTTCAAGAATGTCCGCAAATTTTTCGATTTCATCCGCAATGACTGTATTTAACACAATATTGCATCCGGCAATACTTGAGTTAGATCCCGGCATTCTGAATTCGAATTTGTTTCCGGTAAATGCGAATGGAGAAGTACGGTTACGATCTGTTGAATCTTTAGGAAATTTAGGAAGAACGGTTGCTCCAATCTTCATCAATTCTTTTTCTTTTCCATCATATGGTTTGTCTTCTTCAATGGCCTTTAATACAGCGGTTAATTCATCACCTAAGAAAATAGAGATAATAGCTGGAGGCGCTTCGTTAGCACCTAGTCGGTGATCGTTACCTGCAGTGGCTACACTTAATCGTAATAAGTCTTGGTGTTCATCTACAGCTTTAATAATAGCGGCTAAGAAGACTAAAAATTGTGCGTTTTCATGAGGTGTATCGCCTGGTTCTAGTAAGTTGATTCCTGTATCCGTAGATAAAGACCAGTTATTATGCTTACCACTTCCGTTGATGCCTTCAAATGGTTTTTCATGAAGTAGGGCAACCAATCCATGTTTTTTCGCAACTCTTTGAATCAATTCCATTGTCAATTGGTTGTGGTCTGTTGCGATATTTGTCGTTGTAAAGATTGGGGCAAGCTCATGTTGAGCAGGGGCTACTTCGTTATGTTCAGTTTTTGCCAAGATGCCAAGTTTCCATAACTCTTTATTTAAATCGGACATGAATTCTTGAACACGACTTTTGATTGTTCCAAAATAATGATCTTCCAATTCTTGTCCTTTAGGGCATGGTGCGCCAAATAATGTACGTCCTGTATAGATCAAGTCTTTTCTTTGTTCATAATATTTCTGGTCAACTAAGAAATATTCTTGTTCAGGTCCGACGGTTGTTTTAATGGTTTGAACATCGTCATTGCCAAATAATTTCACAATACGTAAGGCTTGTTTATTAATGGCCTGCATACTTCGAAGTAGTGGTGTTTTCTTATCTAGGGCGTGTCCTGAGTAAGAGCAGAAAGCGGTTGGAATACATAGTACGCCGTTTTTAATAAAGGCATAGCTTGTTGGATCCCAAGCCGTATATCCTCTTGCTTCAAATGTGGCTCTTAAACCTCCATTTGGAAAACTTGAGGCGTCTGGCTCACCTTTGATTAATTCTTTTCCACTAAATTCCATAATGACTTTGCCATCTTTATCGGGATTGATAAAGCCATCATGCTTTTCAGCTGTAACTCCTGTCATTGGCTGGAACCAGTGTGTATAGTGTGTTGCACCTTGTTCTAGGGCCCATTCTTTCATAGCGTGGGCTACCGCGTTTGCGATTTTGATATTTAACTGTTTTCCATCGTGAATGGTTTTTTCTAATTCACGATATGTATCTTTTGCGAGCTTTTCTCGCATAACAGATTCATCAAAAACTTTACTTCCAAAAATTTCTTCTACGATCGATTTCATAATGGCTCTCCTTTACATAAAAAAAGGGCAAGGACACTAAAAAAACTAGGGTTTGACCTATGTTTTCTTTGGCGTCCTTGCCATGTATGCATTCATTATAAACAGTTATTTTGTGTTGTCAATGAAAAAATGTAAAAAGATTTGAAAACATTATGAAAATAGTGTATTAATTATTCGAGGTGAAAATTATGACTTATGAAGATGTATTGAGTTTTTGTGAAGAACAAGACGTTCGTTTTATTCGTCTTTCTTATTTTGATATGTATGGTACACAGAAAAATGTTTCTGTTTTACCAACCGAATTAAAAAGGGCATTTGTGGAGGGAATTAGCTTTGATGCCAGTGCCATTGATGGCTTTCTAGATGAAGTGCATAATGATCTATTCTTATATCCAGATCCAAACACTATGAGTATCTTGCCATGGCGCAGTATGGATGGAAGTGTCATTCGTATGTATTGTGATATTAAATATCCGGATGGGACGCCTTTTGAAAGGGATGTGCGTTACATATTAAAGAAAGCGGTCAATAAAGCGAAAGAAATGGGAATCAGTGTTAACTTTGGTTCAGAATTTGAATTCTATTTATTTAAGCAGGATGAAAATGGAGAAAATACCTATGTTCCATTGGATTGTGCGGGGTATATGGATATTTCGCCATTAGATAAAGGGGAAAATGTTCGTCGTGAGATTTGTTTAACATTATCGGAAATGGGAATTGATCCAGAGGTTTCGCATCATGAGATGGGTCCTGGGCAAAATGAGATTGATTTTCGTTATTCAAGTGCTTTACAAGCAGCGGATAATGCGGCGACATTTAAGTGGGTTGTTGAAGCTATTGCGAATATGCAGGGTTTAGTAGCTGACTTTTCACCAAAACCTTTAGAGGATCAGCCCGGTAATGGGATGCATATTAATATGAGTGTGGATCAACATGAAGAGTTGTTGATGCCTTTTATGGCGGGTATTTTAAATCGTATTGAAGAGATGACAGCCTTTTTAAATCCGACAAGACACTCCTACAAGCGTTTAGGTAAGGATAAGGCGCCAAGCTATATTTCCTGGTCGTATCAGAATCGTAATCAATTGATTCGTATTCCGGCTACGCATTCGACAATTCGTATGGAGTTAAGAAGTCCGGATTGTAGCTGTAATATTTATTTGGCCTATGCCTTATTGATTTATGCCGGCTTAGAGGGGATTGAAAAGAATATGGTACCCAATCCTTGTACGGATATTGTATCGAGTGATACAAAAAAGCTTCCTCAAAGCTTAAAAGAGGCAAAGGTAAAGGCTTTGAATTCGGATTGGTTAAAACAAGTTTTAGGAAAAGATGTAGTGGATATTTATGTTGGGTAAGTGCGTATGGAGGCAAGTAAAGTATTAGTACTTGGAAATGAGAATTTCTTAGCTTTATTAAAAAATACGGCCAATTATCAATATGTGCTGTCAAAGACATATAATGATGCGTTAAATAAGTTAAGAAATACGCATTTTGAGATTGTTGTGATCTTATATTCGCAAACGACAAGTGGGCTTTTAAATTTTGCGAAGAGTTTAAATACACAAGTTCTTTTGGTGTGCAATAAGGAAATCTATGATCAAGTTTCATATCAGTGTAAAGATAGTGGTATAATAGTTCTGTCGTATCCCATCAAGAAGCAGTTGTTGTATGAAGCATTTCAGATTCTTATGAGTGTGAATAGGCGAATCCAGCTTTATGAAAAGAAGATCAGCAAGCTTGAACAGAAATATTTAGAGTTGAAGATGGTGGATCATTGTAAGTTGGTTTTGATTTCAAATTATCATTGGAGTGAAGACAAGGCACATCACTATATTGAAAAGATAGCGATGGAGCAGAATAAGACGAAATTCTTGGTGGCTAAAGAGTTATTAGAGGAGTTTCAAACATGAAAAAGATTCAAAAGACCAATGCGATGCGTTTTTTAGATCAGCATAAAGTGGAATATGAAGCGCATACGTATGAACATAAAGAGGGGGATCCCGTAGATGGTGTGCATGTTGCGAATATGTTACATCAGCCAGTGGAAGCTGTGTATAAAACTTTAGTTACACAGGCAAACACAAAGGAATACTTGGTGTATATGCTTCCAGTTGAAAAGGAACTGGATTTAAAGAAGTGCGCAAAAATAGCCGAAGTCAAATCTTGTGAAATGATCCATGTGAAGGATATCAATAAGATTACGGGCTATATTCGTGGTGGTTGTTCTCCATTGGGTATGAAAAAACAATTTCGTACCTTTATTGAAAAGGATTGTTTAAATCAAGATAAGATTTATTTTAGTGCAGGTAAGATTGGTATGCAGATTGAGATGGATCCAAAGACATTGATGGATTTAATTCATGTTCAAGCAGGCGATATCACAAAGGAGTAACATATTATGTGGGCGAATGATAGTGTATTTTATCAAATCTATCCTTTTGGAGCTTGTGGAGCGCCATTTGAGAATGATCATGTTTTAGAACATAGAATTCATAAATTAGAGGATTTTATTCCTCATTTAAAGAAATTAAACATAGACTGTATTCTATTGAATCCAATTTTTGAAAGTCGTACGCATGGTTATGATACAACGGATTTTAAAACGTTAGATACAAGATTGGGTACCAATGAAGACTTAAAGGAAGTTGTAAATCAATTCCATAAAAATGGTATTCAAATTATTTTAGATGCCGTGTTTAATCATGTGGGACGTGACTTCTTTGCATTTCAAGATGTATTAGAGAAGAAGTGGGATTCACCTTATAAGGATTGGTTCTATATTGATTTTAATGGAAACAATCACTACAACGATGGCTTCTGGTACCAGGATTGGGAAGGTAATGACATCTTAGTGAAGTTGAATCTTCAAAATTCACAAGTAGTAGAATACATTTTGAATGTAGTGGATTTCTGGCAAGAAGAATTTAAAATTGATGGTTTAAGATTAGATGTCGCATATTGTCTAGATAAAAGCTTCCTTCAAACATTACACAATCATGTAGATAGAGATTTCTTCCTTTTAGGTGAAACTTTACATGGTGACTATAATCAATGGATGAATGAAAATATGTTGGATTCGGTCACAAATTATGAGTGTTATAAAGGGTTGTATTCGAGCTTTAATTCAGCCAATTTCTATGAGATTCTTTATTCACTGAATCGTCAATTTGGCAAAGATCCATGGTGTTTATATACGGGTAAGCATTTGTTTAACTTTGTGGATAATCATGATGTAGAAAGAGTTGCGTCGATTTTAGAGGATAAAAAACAATTGCCTTTAATTTATACGATGTTGTTTACTATGCCAGGTATTCCATGTATCTATTATGGCAGTGAATGGGGTATGGAAGGTACAAAAAATTGGAATGATACGGATCTTAGACCGGAAATCAAAGTGTTTGAGTGGAATGAATTAACGAATCGTATTCAAAAGTTAATCAACTTGAAACATAATCATTCCGCTTTATCTTATGGAGACTATACACAGATTGGTATCACAAATACGGCTTGTATTTATCAAAGACAAGATGAAAAGGAATGTCTATGGATTTGTATGAACATGAAAAATGAAGCTCAAACATTAGGTTTTAATGGACAAGGTAATTTCATCGACATCGAAACAAATGAAGAGGTTCCTGTTAATAACTCACTTGAGTTCAAGCCTTATGAAGTAAGAATATTAAAAAGATCGAGCGATTAAAGTCGCTCGATTTTGCATATGTGTTTTCTTGTTTTCTTGTCGTAAGTAATACCAACGAGTAATAAGTTGTCTTTGTATTTTTCTAAAACAGAAGGATACTTTTTTTCTTTTGAGATGTTCCCGAATGATATGGAAAGCTCGGATAAAGTCGAACTGATATTTATATTTACGCTGTTGCTTGGCAATATCAATTCCATTTGTGATGCGACTACAGAAACTATAAACTAACATCTTGGCATAGATTTCCTGCTCAATCAGGTTTTGCTTCTTAGCATGCAGTGTGTTTAAACCTAAATCATATTTTAGCTCGCGATAACTAGTTTCAATCTCCCATTGGAGATGATACAGCTCTTTAATATCCTGAATAACGAATTCATCTTTATCTAGATTCGTTACAATGTATTCATATGTATCTTCTGTAATTTTGAATTGAATCACTCGACACTCAAAACCATGATATTGAGTATCCTCAAAGTAGTCAAACCATTGATTCTTTGGTACGAAATTATAGATTTCAGAATGGGCTTTGATTTCGTTCGTCTGCTTTATATAAAAACTGAAATAGGAGCGACTCATCAAAAAGTTCTACCGTTGCGTTTTCACCAAAACACCTTTGTTTAAAGTATATTTGCAAGTTAGAGAAATTATTTTTGTTTCTCAGACCCGATTTTAGACTATAGAGGATCTATTTTTAGCTTACTTGATTTTTTTAAAAAATATGGTATATTACTCATGTAAGTGGCGTACCTAGTACGCTAGAACTGGTCCACCTGAAAGGGAGGGGCCTTTTTGTTTTGTCATTTTTATTTTTTCTGATAATAGTTGGTTTGGTTAAATATATAAGAAAAATCGATGGCTTTTATTCCATCGATTTTTATATGTTTCTTAAAATCTTATTTAAATATACTACTTGTTTTTTGTTGTAATCACATTTTGATAATTTTTGAAATTTTACACGACGAACGACATTAATTGAATGAATGTTTCCAGAAAAATACAAATCTTTTAGAAGGTCTAAAATTTTAAATATTGCTTCTTCTTTCCCTTCATTTTGATACTTTAATAATACGGGTATTAATGGCTCATAGTGGTTAATATTATTTCGTATTTTTCTTATAAAATTAATATTTGACGATAATGCATTAATTTCTCTATATGATACATTTTGTTTTTTATAAATTGTTTGACAAAAACTTAATCGATCTTGTATTTTTAGCATGTTATATAAAGCTAATACATCTCCCAATGATAATGTATGAATGACTCCCCATATAGGAGGAACTGTGTTCTTGTTAAAATTATGTTGTATTAACATATTTGAAGAGTAACCATGTGTAGTATTTAGTTTTAATATGGTATCTAAAGCACGTCTTCTATTTGCAATAATATTTTTGTTAGCTTGAACTTCTCTCATATTAGAATTATACATTTTATCAAAATACAATAAATCATAGCAATTAAAATGACAATTCAATTTTGAAATATTATGACAATGTTGAATTCTTTCAGCACTAGGTAAACAAGATGATAATCGAGAAAGTTCGGAATAATCATTACATGATAAATTTGTATCTTTGAATTTTTCAGATAATTTTTCTGCAACATATGTCTTGAAGTGTTTCTCAAAACATTCGATGTACATGCTAAATTTATTGCTTATAAAATCATCCATCTTTGCTAAATTAATATATTCGGAAAAGTCTCCATTTTCTTTGTATATATATTCTTGTCTCATCGTGTCAAAATTTGTGCAAATCAATCTTTTATACGGCGATACAAGTGTTGTATATCCTCTTTCATTAAATATATTTTCTGGAATTGTTTCACGATTTATATTTTTGTGAATTACTAATTCATCAATCAATTCCTCATTATTCATATATGGCTTCATAAATCTAGTAACTCCTTATAATAATTATTTTATCATCTTTATATAGTAAAAAAAGGGAATATACAAATTTTATATCCCTTATTGAATTTATATTATTAACTAAATGAAATTGTCTAAACCCCAACTATTTTTATATAGTCAAATAAATCGAGCGATTAAAGTCGCTCGATCTTGCATATGTGTTTTCTTGTTTTCTTGTCGTAAGTAATACCAACGAGTATTAAGTTGTCTTTGTATTTTTCTAAAACAGAAGGATACTTTTTTTCTTTGATTTGTGTAATGGCTGTATTTACATCTTGGTTCCATTTTAATTCAACCAATATGGCTGGCTTATCTGTTTTAGGGATAAAGGCTAGATCCGCAAATCCTTTGCCGGTTGGAAGCTCTCGAATCACAGTATAGTGATCTCTTGCAGCATAGTAGGCAAGATCAATTGTATAGCTTAACGCATTTTCATCATTATATTGAATGTGGCTAGTTTCTAGATGGGCTTGTTCAATATAATCAGCTACTTTTGTTTCGTTCATATTAAACGTAGCATCTAATAAGTTTCGTGAATTTTGAATGGCTTTTGTGGTTGCGTCCCAATTTGAATTTTTAATGGATGTAAAGAATGAGTCGCTGACTTCCTTGTTTGGAATATAGCATGTTTGATCTTTTTGATTGTATCCCAAATATCCTAAATGAATCAGTAATGTAAGAACATCATCTTTTGAACCAAACGTGGACATATCGTTTTCAAATGAAGATGTGTCGATATATACTTCTTTTCCTGCCATCATTTGAATAATATTGTCTTTTAGTCCATCAAAGTTTAAATCGATATATATTTTTAAAGCTTCAAAAGATTCTGTTTTAGTCCAATAATTTGAAAAATCATGTTTTGAAATAGCTGCAACTACAGATCTTGGTGAAAAAGTTGAAATAGTGTCTGTCATATGGTACCCATCATACCAATCTTTCATTTTTTGATAATCTACATTGTGCTTTCGACATAAATTCGATACTTCTTTTTCGGTAAATCCCATATAGTTTGCCAGTGGCTTTGATTGTGTCATAGATATTTCATCGAACATATTTAAGGCACTGTGAGTTCCATATTTTTTGATTGGTAATATTCCTGTCATGTAACACATTTCAATATAATTCTTATCTTTTAAAAGACTCCTTAAGAAATCTAAATATGTTTCTTGTGCTGTTTTGTCTTCTTTGAATTCTCTAAAGATACAATCCCATTCATCAATAATAAAGATAAATTTATTTTTTGTATACGCATAGACTTCATTGAATGCATCGATGATTTCGGTTTCAGTTATGACATCTTTAAATTCAAATTTCAAGTCTTTTAAAATCATTCGAGTGATTTTCACAAGCATTTCATCAATTGAATTTGTGGTACTTAAAAAGTCTTGTATGTTTAAATGAATCACATTGTGCTTGTTTAAGTGTTCAAGAAAAGAAGGACAGTGATTGATATTTAATGTATTAAACAAGTCTTTTGAATTTGTACCCTTTGAATAATAAGCTACCAACATATTCGCATCTGTACTTTTCCCAAATCGTCTTGGACGAGTTACACAAATACAATCATTAGAAGTATTTATGGCTTTATTTGTATATTCAATCAATAATGATTTATCTACAAAGATGGGACTGTTACACAATCTTTCATATCGATCACTATCTGGATTTAAATAAATGCCCATAGTTGCACCAACTTTCTTATATTATTCTAACATATCATGTATGGTATAATGACTAAGACAAGAGGTATTTATGTATGGAAAATTGGATTCGAAATCAGGATTCGTATTATATAACGAAGGATGATAAAAAAATAAAATTTAGTGATGATTTCATCAAGTCAGAAGAAAGAACAACAGGATTAGGTAAGGGTATTTATACCACTTATAAATATTTTGATACATATATTTGGAAAGAAGATAGCACAAATCATTATTATTTTGAGTGGATTACCAAAGTGGATGAAAATATTAAAGAGGTACATTTTCCCGATAGTTTTGTGTGTGAAGATAAGGATGGCTATTCAACCATTCCTTATATGCAAGGTTTATTGATTCCCAATCGATATGACTATGATTATAGTCATATTGCCTTTGATGGGCAGTTTACAAGTTGTGCTGCCTATATGCCTTGGCTTAGTCAAACCAATAATGGAAAAGGGTATATCGCAATCAATGAAACGCCTTGGGATTCTAAATATACAATTGATCATGATGATAGGGGTACACGACTTCAATTTGTATGGTTAACAAGTCTAGGTAAGATGCGTTATAAGCGTGTAGTTCGATATTCTTTTGAGCCTAATATGGATTATAATCGTGCTGCTAAGATTTATCGAGAGTACGTTAAAGAAATCGGTTTATTTAAGAGTTTAAAAGAGAAAGAAGTAAATCTTCATAAAATATCAGATCTTCAACAGTGTGCTGTTGTACATACGGGTATTAAGGCACATACGGAAAAGGATTCTAGATTCTATAATGGGCAAGAGGATGTAATTCATTCTTTTGATTCGGTAAAAGAGATGATTCAAAATCTTCATGAATTAGGTTCAAACAAACTTTATCTTCATTTAGACGGTTGGGCAGATCCTGGCTACGACAATTGTCATCCGGATTATTTGCCGGCATGTATTGAAGCGGGTGGATGGACTGGTTTAAAAAGACTTCAACAGAGTTTAAGTGCGTCTAATGATTTGTTTGGCTTACATGATCAGTATCGTGATTATTACTATAAGGCAAAAACACATGATGAAAACCAAGCCATTCAATTAGAGGATGGTAGTGTGTATGAGCATGCCAATTGGGCTGGAGGAAGACAGAATTATTTGTGTGCAAGTCTAGCACCGAAGTATGTAAAAAGAAACTACACTGAAATCTTAAAACATATTAATTTGGATTGTGTGTATTTGGATGTTTTTTCTTGTAATGAAATGGATGAGTGTTTTAATTTAGAACATTTGATGACAAGAAAAGAGTGCATGGAATATAGAAGGGCTTGTTTTCAATATATGATAAATAGAGGAATCATACCTTCAAGTGAGGAGTGTAGTGATTGGGCAATGCGTGAACTTGTGTTCTCTCATTATGGTCCTTATGAGTTTATGATGAAAGATGAAAATGAGAAGAAGATGGGTATACCTGTACCTTTATTTAATCTTGTGTATCATGATTGTTTTATTTTGCCTTGGCCAATGGATCAAAAAAATGAAGACTACATGTTGTATGCATTACTAAATGGTGGTATTCCATATGTCGTAAGGAATGCACCGTATGATAATGTGGATGGTAATTTTGGAAGTGATGGTTTGTCCATAGAGGACAGAATTACTAGAGCCAATATTGTTCTAGATTTTTATCAAAAAATTAAAAATGAAGAAATGGTAGAACATAAAATCATCAATGATCATGTTCAACAGACTACTTTTAGTAATAATGTCACAGTTGAAATCAACACAAAGGAGAACACGTATAGAATTGTATGAAAAGATTAGGATTAATATTACTAATGTTACTAACAGGTTGTACACAAGCACAGCCGGAACTTAGAGAAACTAAAGAAGTTCAAACATCAATCCCTTATTCAGATGAGGAATTGATTGAAAGTGCAAATGATCAAATTGAGGATGAAGCATATTATGTGGATTCAATCACTCAACAGTCGGATAGTGAAGTATGGTTTTCATTAAAGAATAAAGATTTAAACAAACAATATGTTTTCAAATATAAAGGTAATGAATTAATTCCTGATAGATTAGTGGATTAAATGGAGTGTTATATTATGATACCTAAAATACTTAATTTTGAAGAGATGGTTTCTTTATATATTAAGATTTTAAAGAAAACAATAACGGATACAGAACTTGAATTGTTTAAGTATAATTTAGACATTTCTTGTTGTGTGCCAAATGCTATATTTTTTAAATTAAATAGTGAGGCAAAGAACATATTGGGTAAAGAAGAGTGGAGTAAACTATATAGTCCAGATATTGAAAGAGAATTTCATAGTGGTTCAATAGAAACAAAGAGCTAGAGTCTTTATGATTCTAGTTTTTTTTATTGGTGGTGGAATTGAACTGAATGGTTAGTTTTTTTGAAAAACATTCTGCGTTTTATTGACTGAAATTTGTGAAATAATATATAATTTTAACATAGATTAGGGCTATGTTGGTTATGGAGAAACTTATGAATAAAATAATGAAAAGGTTTGGGGCAGTATGTATAAGTATATTTATGGTATTCACGCTGTGTATGCCTTGTTTTGCGGATGAGACACAGAAGACAATTCGTGTGGGATCTTTTGAAGATACATTTAATTATGTGGATGATCATGGTGTTAGGCGTGGTTATGGTTATGAGTTAATGCAGGCTTTGGCTGGGTATACGGGTTGGAAATTTGAGTATGTGAAGTGTGATTGGTCAAACTGTTTTGATAAGCTTGAAAATGGTGAGATTGATATCATGGGTGATATTTCGTATACGGATGATCGTGCTATAGAAATGTTATTTTCTGAGGAAACGATGGGTGAAGAAAAGTATGTTTTGTATGCGAATTTATCGGATATGGATATTGTGCCTTCGGATTATAAGTCCTTGGATGGAAAGCGTATTGGTGTACTTAAAGGTGCTAAGCCTGAATATATGCTTACAGAATGGGAGAATAAGTATGGTATTCATACTGAGCATGTGAATGTAAGTGGTAATGAGGATGTTAAAAAGAAATTAGAGAATAAAGAGATTGATGTGATTTATTATGCGAGTCGAAATTCAAATGTTGCCGAAAAGAAGGGGTATGCACTTTCGAATACGGCTTGGACGTATAGTTTAATGGCGGTTACGGAAAAGGAAGATTTTAATGAGAATGATTCATATGTGGTAGCTGTACCAAAAAACAAGGTAGCTTTAAAACAACATATTGCGTATTATTATCCACAATGGAAACTCGTCGATTGTGATACAATCAACGAAGCTGCGAATATGGTTGTACATGGTAAAGTAGATTGTTTTATCAAGGGATCGAGTCAGGTATTGAAATTTGATGGTAATAAGAATTTTAAAATTATTTCTTTGACAAAGACAATGGAGGCTTGTTTTGGGGTTAAAGATGGGCAGGCAACACTATTATCCATATTGAATAAGACGATAAAGGCTATGCCTTCGGATATGTTGACAAGTGCGATTGCGATGTATGATAGTACGGCTTATAAAACGACTTTTTATGGTTTTTTAAAAGATCATTTGGCTGTTGTTCTTATTTTAGGCTTTAGTATTATTATTGTAATTCTTCTACTTTTAAGAAAGGCAAGACGAGCAGAGGCGAGTGCTAAGGAGGCAAATCTTGCCAAAACGCAATTTCTGCATAATGTGTCACATGATATTCGTACGCCTATGAATGCGATTTTGGGCTATTCTGAACTTATGAAGAATGAGTTGAAAGATAATGATTTGTCTAAGGTTGTAGAGCATTTAAATAAACTTCAAAAGGCGGGAATATTCTTTTATCAATTATTAATAACGTTTTAGATATGGCTCGCATAGAAAGTGGTCATATAGAATTGGATGAAAACTATGCGAATATTGAGGATATAAGACAAAGATTGTTTGAAATGTTTGAGGATGAGGCGAAGAAAAAGAATATTCATGTGAGGTACACGTTTAATGTTGAGCATAAACATGTCATGGCCGATGTGACAAAGGTTGAAGAAATTTTTGTGAATATTTTAAGTAATGCCGTTAAATATACACCTTCGAATGGTTCTGTTGATGTTAATGTAGATGAGCTTTTATGTGATGAGCCTGGATATATGATTGTTCGTACAAGTATTACGGATACAGGTATTGGTATGAGTCAGGAGTATTTGGATAAGATTTTTGAATCTTTTTCAAGAGAAAGAATGACATCCAGTAAAATTAGTGGTACAGGTCTTGGTATGGCCATTGTTAAGAAATATGTGGATCTTCTTGGTGGAACAATTGATGTGAAGAGTGTTCTTGGCAAGGGTAGTACGTTTATTGTCACGTTGAAATATAAAATTGCGGATGAAAAATATTATATGAATAAACAAGAAGAGAATTGTGAAGTTGATAATGCAATTTTTAATGGTAAACATATTCTTTTGGCTGAGGATAATGATTTAAATGCAGAGATTGCACAAACCATATTAGAACGTGCAGGACTTTTTGTAAATCGTGTAAAGAATGGTATTGAATGTGTGAATAAGGTCATAGAAAATCCGGTTGGTACATATGATGTCATTTTAATGGATATTCAAATGCCTAAAATGGATGGATATAAAGCTACGTGTGAAATTAGAAACTTACAAGACAAGGCAAAAGCATGCATACCTATTTTGGCAATAACGGCTAATGCGTTTGAGGAAGATAAGAAAAAAGCGATAGATGCTGGTATGGATGGTCATATCGCAAAGCCTATCAATATTGAAGATTTGTTTGTGGTATTAACGGATATTATGAATAAACAGAAAAGCTAGAGTCTATGGATTCTAGTTTTTTTGTACAAAAATTTTAATTTTTTAGAAAACTTCATTTTTTTACGTATATGAGTATGTAGGTAATGGAGTTAAAAAAGCAAAGATGTAATTGTGGGCTTACCAGTTTCTTGGCTCATGAAACAAAAGTGGTGATACTTCTTTTCAACATCAATATTAAAGGTATTCAAAGACTTAACTAAAGATTTGTTGTCATGTTAAGTAATCAAGCTACAAAAAAAATACAAATCCACATTGCGATATTTATATATGATATTTATATATATATTATATATATAGGAGAATAGTTAGATACATCATTTGCAATTTACCAGAAATGCCTACTAGAAAAGAGGTGCTCATGAGGAGTGCTAATTTATTAAATGATTTCGCCTTTAAATATGTCTTTGGCGAAGATTGTAAAGAGGCGAATGATGCCTGAAAATCATTACTCACGGTATTTTTGGAAAGGAAGGTGAATCATGTTGTTGTAAAGAATTCAGAAATGGTAAAAGACTATAGTAAAATGAAAAGCTCTCGATTGGATTTATTAATCGAATTTAATGATAAAACAACTGTAGATTTAGAGATGCAGTTAAGGCAAACCAAAGATAATTTAATGAATCGCTTTTCTTATTATTTAGCTAGACTTCATGGTTCACAAGATATGGAAGGGAAAAGTTATGGTCAATTAAAGGAAACTATTGTCATGATTTTCTTTAATGTGAATATTGTTGAAAATGATAATATATGTAATACGTTTAGGTTGAAATGTGATGGTGATTTACCTTTAGTGAAAGAAGAAAAAGAAGATTGTATGAAGTTACGTGCAATAGAAATGCCAAAAGTAGATTTAAATAAACCGCTTGAAGACATGAATGAACAGGAAAAAATGATTTATTACTTTTTGAATTGCCAGAAAGGAATTGGTACTACGTCAAGAAAAAGGACTCATAAAATAGATAAATTTTAAATTCTAATGTTTTGAATAATAATTATTCTCATATTGATTTGGCGATTCATAACCGCAATGACTATGAATTCGTATTGTGTTGTAGAATGTTTCAATATATTCGAAACACAAATCATATGCATGATCATAATCATAAATTAAAGTACGATTTAACCATTCTCTTTTAATTACTGAATGAAAAGATTCTATACATGCATTATCCCATGGTGTGCCTTTTTTTGAATAACTTAGAATCAGTCCTGCCGTTAATTTTTTATAAAGTTTGCTTGTATAATGTACTCCTCTATCCGAATGAATAATTACAGGATTCGCTGTTTTTCTCCGCTTTCTAGCCATCTCTATACATTTCAATACTTCTTCCACTTCCAATGTTCTTGATAATGTCCATGCAATTATTTTTCTTGAATATAGATCCATTACACTTGTAAGGTATACAAATCCTTCCAAGGTAAATATATACGTTATATCTGTACACCATGCCTCATTTGGCTTGCTTGGCGAAAAGTCTCTTTTTAAAATGTTATGCAGCTTTGTTGAAAAATCACTATCAAAGGTTGTTTTTACATATGGTTTAATGTAACAAGCTCTGATACCCATTTCTCGCATATATACACCTACAGTTCTTTGTGATATTTTTTCGCCTTTCTTTTGCATCTCTTTCGCTATCTTTGGTGCACCATAAATTTGATGATTATCATCATATATAGTTTGAATCGCTTGAATTCTCTCTTTCTTAGATATAGATTGCTTGCTTGGTTTTCGATGCAGATAATTGTAATATCCTGATTTTGACAAATGTAGCTTACTTA
>OJMI01001524.1_pt1 | contig 24870 bp, 25 predicted proteins | sample 1597131 | NCBI WGS metagenome assembly OJMI01 (sample SAMEA2452116, study PRJEB22498) | human gut metagenome | reverse complement strand
ACCCTATGTAATCTTATAGCGTATCTAGACCCTAACTATTTTTATATAGTCTTTTTAGATAGCGATAAAAAATTGTTTAACATTAAAGCTAAACATAGAAGAATGATTATTGTACTGATTTTGATTTTGAAAATTAAATTTCGTTTAAGATAACATATGAAAGTGCAATCTTGTAAACTTAAATTTCAGTTTAGAATCTACGCTAGGCGAGAATATCTTTAATATTAGCGCAAAGGGTGAGAACTCTATCTAATTGAGTTGTTATCAGAAATCTAGTACACTTGGATTGGTAAAAATGAGGTGTTCAATTTGAATTTGATTCGCATTATACTTGTACTTTTAGTGAGTGTTGGAGTTCCTTGTACATTCTCCAAAATAAGGAAGCTACAAAGATTTGCTCTTGGCTTAATTACATTGGCACTCTTGATTCAAACGGTACAGTCTGCTTTGCAGCACAATTTGGAGGAAACCGCATTAACAGGTATATTGGCAATTCTCTATTATTTTGTATATATTCGTGCATCTAAGACTACTTTAAGATCGGATTATGATGATATTGAGTAAGATGTTTCTTCTAATGATTGACTGTTTAGCGGATTGAAGTGTAAAGTAACACTAGGAACAAAAGCTAAGGAGCTTTTTAGCAAGGTATGATGCAGGTTATACCTCGAATTTTAATTTTGCCCTAAGAATTAATACGTAATAAAAAAAGAACACTAGCAAGGCGTTCTTCACAATAGAAGGTTCATGCCTTTTCTTTAGTGTTCTTTTTATCAAAATGACAAATTTGTCATTGAAATAATAACTTGAATCTTGTCTAAAATCAACAATGATGTGAACTTTATAAAATGCCAAATTTCTTTTATGCATTTATAAAACTTTTAAGTTGTAACTAGGAAGAAAGGGAATGTTATGGATATCAATGAAATTGCGAAGGATACTTATTATTTTTAAATCAACAATAATCTCACTGGCTTTATTATTGAAAGAAATGCGATTAAATGCTTTGAAAAGTTAGTTGCGATGTTAGAACCAGGCGAAAGTATTCAATTACCTTTTATTGACACACCAGGTTCGTGTTACTATGCAACTCAGCATCGTATAATCAAATGTTCTAAAAATCTCTTTGGATTTAAATTTAAAGAGTGGAAATGGGATCAGATAAAATCTATAAACTACTTAAAAAGAGGGTTTACAGGAACTTTGATACTGAATACAGTTCATGGTGAAGTGAAAATTCAAGTTTGTTCTTGCAGAGCAAAGTTTGTGTGTAATCGATTAAATGAAACAAAGAAAATCGCAAAATAAAGTTTTAGAAAAGGGAACCTATTATGTATGATCAAGAGAAAATTAAAAAGATGAAGAATCATGAACTTGCTATGGAAGCGTATTTCTATGCATACAATCATAAATTATTTGGTGGAATATCCCAGAAAAATGCAGTTAAATGCTATGAACAGATTATTTCTATTATGGATTTTGATGAAAGAATCAATTTACCTTTCATATCTACATTTGGAAGGTGCTATGTGGCAACTAAAAAGCGTTTGATAAAATGTACCAAGAAATTGTTTGGATATAAAATTGAAGAACGGAATTGGAATGAAATTAAGCATATATTCTACAATAGTACTGCATCAAGAGGTGCTTTAATATTGGATACGGTTTATGGTGAAGTTAAAATTGGAGTTCATAGAGATGGTGCAGGCTATGCATGTGAAGTGTTGAGAAAATTAAAGGACGCCGCAAAATAAATGTATGTATCATTGTTTTGACGTGGTATAAAAGTTTTGGAATCTCTCTTTAAATCTTTTGGCTTTCGATTAAAGGGTTTCATAGATCCGTTTAAAAGATATGTTTTGTGCATATCTTTTTTTTATTGACTAAATAGTTAAGTAGGTATAAAGTTAAGCTACTTAAATAAATTGGAGGTTCTTATGGAAGTTTAAGATGAAGTACTAGATTTATTGTTTGATCTAACATATAAAGTCACGAACTTTGTTCGAAATAACCGTCATTGTAAAGATGGGCCTAGAATCAAAGATGTGATGTTGTTTAAAACGATTTATAAAGCAGAGAATCATCAGATCACAATGAGTGAACTGGCAAATATTCTCGGTGTATCTCCAGCAGCTGTATCGCAGATGATTGCTGGATTTGAAAAGAAGGGTCTGCTTCAAAGGGTGCATTCGAATACGGATCGTAGAACGGTCTATATTCAAATTGTTCCAGAGGCAATCGACATGTTTCAAAAGCGTATGGACTCCCATATAGCTAATGTGTATCATTATTTGGATTATCTTGGGACATCTGACTGTGCGCATTTAAGAGATATTTTAAAAAAGACAGCTCATTATATGGAGGAAAATAAAAAATGACAAAGATTATGAAATATTTAAAGCCATATTGGCTATCCATTGTCCTTGCCCTTGGCTTGTTGTTTGGACAAGCTACATGCGAACTGACAATGCCGGATTATATGCAAAACATTGTCAATACAGGAATTCAAAATGGAGGTATTGAAAGTGGTGTCTATGAACAGGTTCGTGAAAGTACATTTAATTCGTATGTAATGTTCGCAACCGATTCCGAAAAAGATTTAATGACATCTTCTTATAAGCTGGTTACACCAAGTAAGGCAACTCAGAAAGAAAAAACGAGAATTCCAGCTTTGAAAACAGAGAATGTATATCTATTAAAAGATCTTAGTGAAGAAAAGGAAGAAAAGCTTTCTTCCACTTTGACTCTACTTCAAATGACAATGGTAGAAGTAAGTAAGGATGCTAAAGAAAACAATGTACAAATACCTCAACTACTGATGATGAATGGTATGGATACATATAGAAAAGCTGCAAAATCCGAGATTTCTAAACTCGGCGATTCGACAGTAACAAGCATGAGCTCACAATTTTTAAAGAAAGAATATACAGATCTAGGTATGGATATGGAAAAGATCCAACAAGACTATATTATTTATTCAGGACTTAAGATGTTAGGTTATGCCCTAGGCAGTGCTGTATGTGCAATTCTTGTTGGATTCTTGGCAAGTCGTATTGCGGCCGGTTTCTCTAAAGATTTGCGTGAAGCCGTATTTGAAAAAGTGACTCATTTCTCGAATGAGAACCTAAATACATTTAGTACATCCAGTTTGATTACACGTACCACAAATGATATTCAACAACTACAGATGACGGTGGCAATGTTTTTAAGAATTGTCATGTATGCACCAATTATTGGGATTGGAGCCATACTACACGTCATTGAGTCTGGAGCGAATATGACTTGGATTCTAGCTTTATGTGTAGTGATCATTTTAAGCGTTGTATTTGCAATTTTTATGATTGTCATGCCAAAATTTAAGATCATGCAGAAAATGATCGATAAGATGAATAGTGTTGTACGAGAATTATTAGATGGAATGTTAGTCATTCGTGCGTTCAACAATGAGCATCTTGAAGAAGCTAAATTTGATAAAGCCAATAAAGACATTACTTCTATTTCTTTATTTACAACACGAGCTATGGCATTTATGATGCCAATCATGATGTTTTTAATGAATGGTACTACACTTATGATTCTATGGTTTGGATCCAAACAAGTGGATGCCGGCATCATTCAAGTCGGTAGTATCATGGCCTTTATGCAGTATGCGATGCAAGTCATTATGGCCTTCTTAATGATCACCATGGTTGCGATTATGCTTCCTCGTGCCAATGTCAGTGCTTTACGTATTCATGAAGTATTAAGCAGTGATATTACAGTAAAAGATAAAGAGAATACGAAAGATTTCTCATCCAATATGCGAGGTGTTGTATCCTTTAAAGACGTGTCCTTTCGATATCCAGGTGCCGATGAAGATGTTTTAAGCCATATTAGCTTTGAAACAAAACCAGGTGAAACGACTGCCTTTATTGGAAGTACAGGATCTGGTAAGTCAACATTGATCAACTTAGTACCAAGATTCTATGATGTGACAAGTGGATCTATTTGTGTGGATGGTGTAGACATTCGAGATGTCAAACAAGCGGATTTAAGAAGTCGCATTGGCTATGTACCACAAAAGGGTATGTTACTATCGGGAGATATTGAATCCAACTTATTATATTCAAAGAAAGATGCCAATGCAAAAGACATCGAGTCTGCTTTAGCTATTTCTCAAAGTACGGAGTTTGTTTCTAAAAAACCAGAAGGCATCCACTCTGAAATCAGTCAAGGTGGTACAAACGTATCGGGTGGACAAAGACAAAGACTATCGATTGCGCGTGCGATTGTGCGTAAACCTGAAATCTATATTTTTGATGATAGCTTTAGCGCATTAGACTTTAAGACGGATGCCAAACTAAGAGAAGCTTTGGCAAAGTCTTGTAAAGAAACAAAGAGTACGGTACTTCTTGTCGCCCAACGTATTTCAAGTATTTTACATGCCGATCAAATCATTGTACTGGATGAAGGTAAAATGGTTGGAAAAGGAACACATGCTGAATTGATGGAATCTTGCGATGTGTATCAACAAATCGCATCGAGCCAGTTGACAAAGGAGGAACTTGCCAATGTCTAATCAGAAACAAAACAATCGTCCAAGAGGTCCTATGGGCCGTGGTATGCGTGGTGGCGGCGAAAAGGCAAAAGATTTCAAAGGTACAATGAAAAAGTTGTTCAACTATATCAAACCTTTTAAATTTACTTTTCTAATTGGAATTCTTTGCGCCGTTGTCTCCGTATGTATTATGGTCATTGGACCTAAGATTCAAGGAAATATTATTACAGAAATAGCCGAAGGCTTTATGAATAAAGTACAAGGCAAGGGTGGCATTGATTTTGATGCAATCAAAAAGACGTGTGCCTTATTATTAGCTATCTATGCCATGAGTACGGCCTTCTCGTATCTTCAAGGCTGGTTGATGAGTGGTGTATCCAATAAAATGGGCTATCAGCTTCGTAAGGAAATGAATCAAAAGATTGATAAGCTTCCACTATCTTACTTTGATAAAAATAGTCATGGAGACATTTTATCTCGCTTTACCAACGATGTAGATACATTAGTTCAATCTTTAAACCAATCTTTATCCACGATGGTATCAAGCATTGTACAAATTATTGGCTTTCTAGTGATGATGTTAAGTATATCTTGGAAAATGACATTAATGGCTCTTGTAGTGATTCCATTAAGTATGATTCTAGTGATGGTAGTTGTGAAAAAGAGTCAACGCTACTTTAAGGCTCAACAAAAATCATTAGGTTTAGTCAATGGACATATTGAAGAGATGTATGCAGCACATACAATTGTGAAAGCTTTTAATGGGGAAGAAGATTCTTTAAAATCGTTTAAAGACTATAATAATCAATTGTATACAAGTGCATGGAAATCCCAATTCTTGTCAGGTTTAATGATGCCATTGACAAACTTGATTGGTAATATTGGCTATGTCGGCGTATGTATTTTAGGCGGTTATTTAACGATTCATGGTGAAATTGCGGTGGGTGATATTCAATCGTTTATTACGTATACACGTAACTTTACGCAACCAATCTCACAAATCTCACAATCGATGAATATGTTACAGAGTACGGCAGCTGCTGCAGAGCGTGTCTTTGAATTCTTGGCAAGTGAAGAAGAAGTAGCTGAAGTAGAAAATCCAGTTGTATTCGAAGATGTACAAGGCCAAGTAACTTTTGAGAATGTATGTTTTGGATATGATCCAAGTAAGATTGTCATTAACGATTTTTCGATGTATATCAAGCCAGGCCAAACAACCGCTATTGTAGGTCCTACAGGTGCAGGTAAAACAACGATTGTCAAATTATTGATGCGTTTCTATGAATTGAATTCTGGATCGATTTATATTGATGGCCATAATATTACGGACTACACAAGAAGTGGTTTGCGTAATATGGTCGGTATGGTATTACAGGATGCCTGGTTATTTGAAGGAAGCATTTTAGAAAACCTTAGATTTGGTAGACCCAACGCAACCGATGAAGAGGTCATGAAAGCTGCCAAAGCGGCGCATGTCGATCACTTTATTCGTACATTAGATCATGGTTATGATACCGTACTAAATGAAGCTTCTAGTAATATCAGTCAAGGACAACGACAATTATTAACGATTGCCCGTGCTTTCTTGGCAGATCCTAAAATCTTGATTTTAGATGAGGCGACAAGCAGTGTGGATACCCGTACAGAGGTCTTGATTCAAAAGGGAATGGATGAGTTGATGAAGGGTCGTACAAGCTTTGTGATTGCGCACCGCCTATCTACGATTCGTGATGCGGATAATATTATCGTTATGGATCATGGTGACATTGTAGAAGTAGGAAGCCATGATGAATTGATGAAGCGTAATGGCTTCTATACGAAGTTATATAATGCGCAATTTGAAGAGGCTTAAGCTATGCGTAAGATCATAGTGGATTTGAATGTAGTAAAAGATAATGAATTTTCAATGATGTATGAAATGTTTGGATTAGACGTACAACATAAATCGTACGAAGATTTTGAAAGAAGACTACTACAGATGTCTATTGAGACCATTATTGAAGTAAAGAATCGACAACAAAATCTTAAATCTTGTGCCAAATGGATCTTTATCTTAGAGGATATTCAACAAAAAAGTGATTGTATGTATTGTATTTGGGGTGAATGAAACTTGTGGATATAAATATACAATCTGATTTAAGCACAATTAATAGTCAAGTATGGGGCTTATTATGTTATTAAAACTGAAAAGTTTGAAATTGTGTTTAGGTTTATGTGGTATGATATATATACAATAAAGGCGAGGAACATTTGATTGACATCGAATGAAGCCTTGGAGCGCTGATGAGGCCATCGTCACCCTGGGCCCTTTAAAAAAAAACAATACAGGGACAACGCTCATCCAAAAGAGGCACTTTATGTGCCTCTTTTGCATATTATAAAGAAAGGTATAATATGTGGGATATAGATTTGTCTTTTTTGCATAATTTGATTAAAATCAAGTGTTTATTAGGGATAGAACATCTCATTTTAGATAAATCGCTTTCTTTTTGAATTAGATTCATATATAATAAAAACGTGTTAAGGAGTGTGAAATTATGAAAGACATTACCGAAACAATGACATTTACTACGGAAGAGATTCGTCGTGAAAATATCAAGATGATTCTTCGTGAAGTAAGTGATGCTTTGGAAGAACGAGGTTATAATTCAGAAAATCAGATTGCTGGTTATTTGATTAGTAACGACCCTGCGTATATTTCTTCTCACAAGAATGCTCGTAACTTGATCCAAAAGATTGAACGTTATGAAATCATTGAAGAACTTGTACGTGCGTATTTAGAGAAATAATGGATCGTATCATTGGTTTAGATCTTGGTTCAAAAACATGTGGTGTATCGATTTGTGATGCGCTTCATATTACGTGTCGAGCTTTAACGACAGTGCGTTTTGAATCAGATGATTATGATGCTTGTTTAGAAGAAGTTTTAAAGCTATTAAAAGAAAATAAAGTCAAAGAAGTAGTTTTAGGCTTGCCAAAGCACATGAATGGAGATATCGGAATTCGTGGTGAAATATCTTGTGAATTTGCCAAGAAATTAGAGTCTTCGGGTATTACAGTTCATCTATGGGATGAGCGACTAACAACGGTTGCGGCCGAAAAAATCTTACTACAGGGGGATGTTTCTAGAAAGAAACGTAAAAAAGTAATTGATCAGATGGCTGCCGTTCAAATTTTACAGAGTTTTTTGGACAGACAAAACGGGGGATTCTAGATCCTCCTTTATTTTTGAAAGGAAAAGTATATTTATGTTAGATTCAAATAGTTTATATGTATATGATGAAGATGGAAATGAAAAAAAGATGACCATCTTATTCACTTTTGACAGTGATGAAACGGGATGCCAATATGTGGTTTTCCAAGATCCAGACAATGATGAAGGCGAAGTATTCGCATCTCGCTATGACGACAAAGGTCAGTTGATTCCTATTGAAAGCGAAGCCGAATGGGAAATGGTGGAAGAAGTAATCAACACGTTTGTTGAGGACGAGGAAAATGCCGACTAGGCGAAAAGTCAATTCTGTAAGAGTTGTCCTATTAGTCGTTGTATTCATTTTAATTATCGCCGGTCTTGGTTCGATTTTTGTCGTAAAGACAGGATTATCAAGTACGGGCAACGGGGATAAGGAAGTAGTGTTTACCATTGAAAATAATGAATCATTTGATTCAGTTTTAGAGAAATTGAAAAAAGAGAATCTGATCTCAAATGCGAGTGTTGCCAAGCTTTATGGCAAGGCAACTCACAACACAAATTTTGTGGCAGGTACTTTTGAATTGGATAATGGCATGAGTGTAAAAGATATTTTATCTACCATTCAAGATAGTACAAAACTAAAGAAAGATGCTCTTGTCTTAAAAATACCGGAAGGAAAATGGGCCAAAGAAATTGCGGCTGAAATATCAAATTTATATGATGGAAAGTATTCTTCAGAAGAAATTTTAAATCAATGGAATGATATTTCTTATATTCAAACGCTCGCAAAGGATTATTCTTTCTTAAATGTAGATGATTTAAATAATTCCAACTATAAAGTGAAATTGGAAGGTTATTTATTCCCAGACACATATTTCTTGGAAAAAGATGACTCTCTTGATGATATTACACGCGTTCTGTTAGATCGTTTTGATGTGATGTATAAAGAGAATAAAAAGGCATTTGATAAAAGCGACTTATCCATCCATCAAATTATCAGTTTGGCAAGTGTCGTTCAATTTGAAGCGAGTGAACCTGGTGATATGGCTAAAATTGCCGGTGTTTTCTACAATCGTTTAGATCAAGGCATGAAACTACAATCCAGTGTAACGGTATGTTATGCATTATATGATGATTTTAATGATCCAAAGGATTGTGAAACCAATCCCGAAGTAGATTCACCATACAATACGTACTTACATGAAGGCTTACCAATTGGACCAATTCTAAATCCGGGGGATGAAGCCATTAAAGCCGTATTGAATCCAGAAAAAACAGATTATCTGTTCTTTGCGGCCGATATATACAACAAAGTGGATGGTAAAGTGCATTATACAAAAACATATGAAGAACATTTAGAAGAATGCGAAAAATTAGGCCTAAATCTGTAACAATGTTTTGCATAATTTAAGGATTATGTTATAATTTTTTGTGCTAAATACAAGGAGTGATACCACATGGCAAATGAAAAATTTTACGTTACCCAAGAAGGTTATAATGATTTAGTCAATGAACATGAAAACCTAGTTCATAAAGTTCGTCAGGAAGTTATCGTTGAGTTGCAGGAAGCTCGTGCACAAGGTGACTTGTCTGAAAACGCCGACTACGATGCAGCCAGAGAACACCAGGCTCAAGTCGAAGGTCGTATTCGTGAATTAGAGGCAATGATCAAAAATGCTGAAATCATTAGTGAAGCCGATGATGCGGAAGATAAAAAGACAAAGAATGTTGTAAAATTAGGATCTACTGTTAAAATCTTAGATTTATCAGACAACCAAGAAGTAACATTCAATATCGTTGGTACAATTGAAGCGGATCCATTCAATGGTAAGCTTTCAAACACAACACCACTTGCAGAAGTCATCATGGACCACAAAGTTGGAGATGTATGTACTGTAAGACGTGTTGAAGAACCATATGATGTAAAAATTCTTGAAATTAAATAGAAAAACATCAAAAAATTACGTATAAGAGAAGGGTGATATTTATGAAACGAACTCTTCTCTTTTTTTGTCTCTTTATTTTCTTTACCTTTACCTGCTTTAACCGGTATACACCTATAACTTTACAAGAAGCCAAGCCCACATTGATGCAAGTGGAAATTAAGGGAGCTATTCAAAATCCGGGTGTTTATACTTTAAAGCGAAATAGCTCCATTTCAAGTTTGATTCAAATGAGCGGAGGCCTATTAGAAAACAGTGATACGTCTAGAATCAGTTTTAACTATATCCTAAAAGATAAAGATGTGGTGGTGATTCCTGAAAAACAAGAAGTAAAACTCATTTCTATTAATAGTGCCACACTAGAAGAACTACAAACACTTCCAGGTATTGGTCCGGCCATTGCCCAAAGAATCATGGAGTATCGCAAAAGTAACACATTTCAGTCTTTAGAACAAATCCAAAATGTCAAAGGCATTGGTCCAGCCATGTTTAATAAGATCAAGGATAAGATCTGCCTATGATGTTGATACTTTCACTTGGCTTTTTAGCCTGTCTAATCTTAAAAGAAATACATTGTATACTCTGTTTTACACTTTTCTTTCTTGTCTATCTATACTATCGGTTTAAAGATAAAAGAATATGGATTCTATTCATACTCCTGAGCCTATTGAGTTGTATCCTTGTATATCCAAAAGAAGTTCAACAACAGGATACATATAAAGTTACAGAAATAAAGAAAGGGTACTATATAGGTAAAAATAGAGGTTCTAAAATTCTTATCCAAACAGATTTAGATCTAAGTTTTCAAGATGAAGTTAAAGTCAAACACATAGAACCCATTCATACAGATGATAATTTTACGCTGTTTAGTTTTACTCGATACAATGAAAATAAGAATATCAGGTTTAAGACGAATTCTGTAGAAATCATCCATAAATCAACATCATTCAAGTCTAGACTCTACAATTATTTAAAGTTGAAACCCAATTCTTCTATTGTCTTATCCTTATACTATGGCATACACGATGAAAGCATAGATGAAATCTATACAATGCTTGGATATGGCTATATGAGTGCATACTACATTGTTTTGCATGTATTAAAGCGAAAGTGGGATGAGACTCGTATTCGAAGAATCCTTCTAGTCTTCAGTGTTCTATTTGGTCATTTCTTTGTATTTACACTTTCACTCACACGATTTGTTTTATATCAGTTGAGTACTCTATTATTCACATCCAAACCCAATCAAATGGCTTTTACGATCCTTTGTTTTGGCATAATCTATCCAAATCAAGTACTATCCATATCTTTTATTTGTCCACTCTTATTACAACTCGTATCGTATTTTTGTACAGAACACAAATGGATCGTACAAAAGATGGTCTTACTTGGATTGATGTTTATTTACTTTAAGAAAGTGAATCTTATTTCATTGCTTTTCTTTAACATATTTAGAAAACTATATGGTTTGATCTTCTTATTTGGATTTACAGTGCAGGATTTAATAAACCTAAAATTACCAGACCTTACCATTCATTATGCACCTAGAATCCTATTTATAGTTCTATTTATAATCTTCTATATACAATGCTTAAAACACTTTAAATGGAAATATCTATGGATATTTATCGTTCCATTTCTAGAAATTTATTGTAATCCTTTCTTTCAAGTCTATACATTAAATATAGGTCAAGCCGACTGCAGCATCATTGTAGAACCTTTCCATAAAAGTGTAGTGATGATTGATTGTGGGCAAAACCTATATCGTGATAATGTCGAAAGAATTATTATGCCCTTTCTAGAAAACAAGAACATTCATGCGATTGATACTTTGATACTTACACATGATGACTTTGATCATAATGGAGGATATGACAGTTTAAAAGATAAAATTGAAATCAAACAAGTCATAGAAGATTCAAATCAATCGGTTCATGTCGATTATCCATTTTATTTGTTGTTAAGTGAAAGAGAATCTAAGGATACCAATGATTCGAGTCTTATCAGTTATTTTACATATGATCATTTAACTTATCTTTTTATGGGGGATGCGAGTAAACAAATTGAAAAACAATTGATGGCTACATATGATTTAAAAGCCGATGTCATAAAAGTAGGGCATCATGGATCGAATACGAGTTCAGACCCAGATTTTCTTGACTCTTTAGATTGTAAGGCTGCCTTGATTAGTTGTGGCTATAAGAATAAGTATGGTCATCCAAGTGTTGAAACACTCAAGACATTAGAAAGTTTACACATAAATACACTATGTACGAGTGATTGTGGAAGTATAGCCATGTATTCTTTATTTCACTTTTCATTTGTTGTCACAAACGATGGAATGTTTGGTATAATATGGACATGATTTATATTTTATACGGAAAAGACAAAAGCATGGTTTCTATGAAGCTAGAGGCCATCAAAAAAAGACATCATATTCAAGAAAACGTAAATATCTATGATGCCCAAACAGATGAAATATCCAATGTTCTACAAGATTTAGATGCCTATTCGATCTTTGATGATGACAAGATGATTATTGTCAATAACTGTACGTTTCTTTCAAGCAAGAATACGACAAGTTATGAAGTGGATCCCTTTCTTTTAAGAAAAGACACAGAGATGATTCTTGTGCTTGTATGTCCAAGTGATAAACTGGATACAAGAAAGAAAAAGGTCAAAGAAATCAGTAATGTGTCTACATTATATTCTTGTCTAGCTTTGGATGAAAAGTCACAAAAGTTCTATGTGCAAGATAAACTGAAGGAATATGGAGTCAAGGTCGATTTTAAAACATTAGATTGGATGACATCCAGAATGGGACTCGATCCCATGTGCATCCAAAATGAAATTGAAAAAATTTCCATCTATTCAAAACATCCAACGCTTGAAGATATACAAAATCTACTTGTCGTAGAACCTATGAATGACATCTTTAAAATGGTAGACGCCTTCTTTAGTCAAAATGGGATTTTATTATTAGCCTACTACCGTAACTTTAGAAAACTCAATATGCAGCCAGTAGCTATCGTTGCACTTTTGGCAAGTCAAATACGTTTTCTATTCCAAGTACGCGTATTAATGGATGAAGGAAAGGCACAGGCAACTATTGCCCAAGAATTAAAAGCTAATCCGTACCGCGTGAAATTAAATATGCAAAAGGCCATGCGCTTTTCAAGTGAAGCCTTACTTTACAATCTATCTTTACTAGCGGATTTTGATCAACAAATGAAAATGGGGAAGATTGATAAAGATGATGGTTTTGAATACTTTTGTCTAAACTTAATGATGAACAAGGAATAGCCTTGTTCGTTTTTAGTTTCATTGAAGTATCTTTTTTATGTCTCAAATTATTTGTCTAATGCTTTGATTAATTCTTCCATGGTTGAACAGAAAAAACTTTTTGATTGAATTTCAATTAAAAATTTGTATAATCCTACTGAAGGTAGCAATACCTTTAGATGTGGTAAGCATCTATAAAAGTTGTGGTCGGATGAGAGACGGTAAGCGCTCATGTCTAATCATTGTCGACAACCGACAGAAAAAACTTACCAGATTTGATTTTTAGGAATACTTATGAAAAGGTGGAATCTTCAGTTAGTAAGACTCCACCTTTTGATATTTGACAAATAAAAAACTCCTATGAACAAGAATGGTCAATCTAAATGTATTTGGATTCCTTGATTTTAATTATGCCTGAATACAAATGGAGTATTTAGCGTTTATCATTAAAATAAGCCAGAATGTGTACCTATGAGTTGTAAATTCTAAGATATATTTCATATATCTAATGCCGCTTTAAGCTCATCAATGCTGGAATATTTCAGCGTTGTTGGATCGGTCATCATTCTTCTTCCTTCCTCAATGGCTTCGATTGTAGTTTGGTTTGGTTCATGATTTTTATCGATAATAAAAAAAAGAAGTCATATGACTTCTTAATCCTTCATTACGCGATTTCGTTAATAGCTTTAGCTAAACGTGCTTTTTGACGGCTAGCGTAGTTTTTGTGGTGAATACCTTTAGCTACGGCTTTGTCCAATTTTGAACTGCAGTCGTTGTAAGCTGCTACAGCAGCTTCTTTATCTTTAGCATCAACAGCTGCTAATACAGCTTTAATACTTGATTTCAATGCTGATTTTTTAGATACGACTAATTTGTGAGCCTTGTTATTTGTTTTAACACGTTTCTTTTGAGATTTAATCTGTGGCATGAAGTGCACCTCCTGACATAAATTCCAAATGAATTATAGCAAAATTTCTGATTTATTGCAACACAACTTCAAAAAAATACGCTATAATACTCTAGTATTGGAGTGATATTATGAAAAATAGACGCATTATTTTTATGGGAACACCCAAAATTGCTAGTGTCGTATTAAAAACAATGTTAGAAAACGATATACATGTAGGCTTAGTGGTAACACAGCCGGATAAGAAAAAGGGTAGAAAACAACAGCTTGTCTATTCAGAAGTCAAAGAAGTGGCTTTAAAATATGACATTCCTGTATTTCAGCCTGTTAAAATTAAGTCAGACTATCAAACGATTCTTGATTTTGCCCCTGATTTAATTGTGACTTGTGCTTATGGACAAATTGTACCTAAGGAAGTCTTGGATCTTCCTACGTATGGTTGTGTGAACCTTCATGGTTCTTTGCTACCAAAATATAGAGGGGGAGCCCCAATCCAAAGAGCCATTTGGAATGGTGATAAAGTAAGTGGGATGTCCTTAATGAAAATGGCACCTAAAATGGATGCAGGTCCTGTTTTGGCACAAAAAGAAATTGAAATATTGCCTGAAGACAATTCTACATCCTTATTTGAAAAGATGGGCGTTTGTGCAAGTGAATTATTACTGGAACATTTTGAAGAGATTTGTTCGGGCAAGGCTGTCTATGTAGAGCAGGATGAAAGTCAGGTTGTATTCTCACCCATTTTATCTAAAGAAGAAGAACATATTGATTTAAATCAGGATGATGAACACATCTTGAATCAAATTCGTGCTTTCTCAGATGCACCAGGTGCTTATGTATTGTTGAATGGAAAGAAATTTAAGATTTTAAAGGCAAGGTATTTAGATGAACAGAATGAGTTTGGACGTCTTATCAAGATTGGCAAGAACAAACTTGGCATTGGCCTTCATTTGGGTACACTTGTGATTGAAACTTGTCAAATGGAAGGAAAGCCAGTCATGGATTGTGCAAGCTTCTTTAATGGACAGGGTCGTAACTTAGTAGGAAATATTGTATACCAGGGGGAAATCTATGGATCAAAAGAATGTTCGAAATTTTTGTATCATTGCACATATTGACCACGGAAAAAGTACGTTAGCCGATCGTATCTTGGAACTTACGGATACGGTGGAAAAGCGTGAAATGAAAGATCAAATTCTAGATTCAATGGATCTAGAAAGAGAGCGTGGTATCACAATTAAATTAAATGCCGTACAGCTTGTATATCATGTCAAAGATGGACAAGACTATTTGTTCCATCTTATTGATACACCAGGCCATGTCGATTTTACATATGAAGTGTCTCGTTCTTTAGCAGCATGTGATGGGGCTATTTTAGTCGTCGATGCAGCTCAAGGCGTACAAGCTCAGACTTTAGCCAATGTATATTTGGCTTTAGAAAACGATTTGGAAATCTTGCCTGTATTAAACAAGGTGGATCTTCCTAGTGCCCAACCAGAAGTGGTAAAAAAAGAAATTGAAGACTTAATTGGATTGGATTGTAGTGAAGCGGTTGAAATCAGTGCTAAATCGGGATTGAATGTCGATAAAGTGCTAGAAGAAATCGTGCATAAACTACCTAGTCCCAAAGGGGATAAAGAAGCACCAACACAAGCTTTAGTTTTTGACTCTTTCTATGATTCTTATCGTGGAATCATTGCGTTTGTATCGGTAAAGAATGGAACAATCAAACCAAAAGATAAGATTCGCTTTATGGCAACCGGCGCTGAATATGAAGTCACAGAAGTGGGCGTTCGTACACCAAAAGAAGTTGTGGAAGACCAGTTGAACTGTGGAGATGTAGGATGGGTCAGTGCAGCCATTAAAAACATTGAAGATGTTCGTGTCGGTGATACGATTACAGTTGCATCCAATCCTGCAAGTGAACCACTATCTGGATATCGTGAAATGCATCCGATGGTCTATTGTGGTTTGTATCCTGTAGACAATGCGCGTTATGACGATTTAAAAGAAGCTTTGTCCAAATTAAAATTAAACGATGCGGCTCTACACTATGAACCGGAAACGTCACAAGCTTTAGGGTTTGGATTCCGATGTGGATTCTTAGGCTTATTACATATGGACGTAGTTGAAGAGCGTTTAGAGCGCGAATACAATCTTAGTTTGATCGCAACAAGTCCTTCCGTAATTTATCATGTCTATAAAACAGATGGTACTATGGAAGAAATCGATAACCCATCGGCTTTACCAGAACCTCAAAAAGTGGATCATATTGAGGAACCATATGTGAAGTGTGACATTATGGTGCCAAAAGAATTTGTGGGTCCGATGATGGATCTTTGTCAGAAAAAACGTGGCGAATATGTAGACCTTCAAGTTTTAGATGATGTTCGTATGATGATGGTTTACCAAATGCCATTAAGTGAAATTATTTATGATTTCTTTGATAAGATGAAATCTTGTACAAAAGGATATGCTAGTTTTGACTATGAATTTAGTGGATACCGCACAAGTAGTCTAGTGAAGATGGATATTTTATTAAATGGACAGATCGTCGATGCCCTATCTACCATTGTGTTTAGAGATTTTGCGTACAACCGCGGTAATGCGATGGCTGTAAAATTGAAAGACTTGATTCCTAAGCAACAATTTGAAATTCCTGTGCAGGCAGCGATTGGTGGAAAGATCATTGCACGTACAAACATTAAGGCATTGCGTAAAAACGTATTGGCAAAATGTTATGGTGGCGATATCTCACGTAAAAAGAAATTGTTAGAGAAACAAAAAGAAGGAAAGAAACGTATGAAGATGGTTGGATCGGTAGAGATTCCTCAAGAAGCCTTCATGGCCGTTTTAAGTATGGATGACGACTAATGGTACCATCAGCCTATGTACATATTCCGTTCTGTGATTCGATATGTGCGTATTGTGATTTTGTCCGGATTCAAAAAAATGAACAATTCTTTTCACTTTGGAAAGAAAAGTTAATACAAGAAATTCAAGAGTATAAGATTTCAAATCTTCATACTCTTTATTTTGGTGGGGGCACACCAAGTGTATTGAGTGTGGATGATTTTGCATCGATAAGAAATTGTTTTCCCAAAGATATTGATGAATTTACCGTAGAATGCAATCCCGAATCCTTAGATGAAGAAAAACTAGCATCTTATGTTTCTTTGGGAGTCAACCGTATTAGTTTGGGTGTACAAAGCTTTAATGATGATCTATTGAAAGTCTGCCGAAGAAGACATACATCCAATCACGCTAAGAAAGTGATTCGATGGATTCAAGAAAGTGGGATTCATAATTTCTCCATTGATTTAATTTTTGGACTTCCCAATCAAACAATGGAAGATGTGAAAAGAGATATTTTTACATTTTTAAGTTTAGATATACCACACTTATCCATTTATTCTTTACAGATTGAAGAAAATTCAATATTTGGGAAGACAGGTGTAGAGCCTTGTGATCCAGATCTTGAAGCGGATATGTTTGAATATATTACGAAAACACTTGAAGCAGCCGGATATATTCATTATGAAATTTCTAGCTTTTGTAAGCCAGGCTATTATTCCAAACATAATCTAGCGTATTGGCAAGATAAAGACTTCTATGGCTTTGGCTGTGGCGCAAGTGGAAGACTTGATGGCATTCGTTATGATAATACGACAAGTTTAAAAAAGTATTGTTCTTTGGGCCCTTGTTCTACATATATTCCTGAACCACTATCTGAACGAGGTATGGATGCGATCATGATGGCATTGCGTACAAAGTTTGGGTTGAATATAAGAGAATGGAATTTGAAATATCAGAATGATTTTAAAAATCATTATGCCACTGTATTAGATTCGTATAGTGAGTATTTTTGCTTTGAAGGGGAATGTATCTATTTAAATGATGCTGGACTTGAAATATTAAATACGATTCTAGTTGATTTTATGATGATAGAATGATATCATTTAATAGCTTTTGTACTGAGAGTCTGGAAACTTCCAACCTTTCGCTCGGTAGAAAAGGACTAATATACATGGAGGAAGAAAAATGTTATTAAAATCTGAAAAACAAGCAATTATGCAAGAGTATGCAGTACACGAAGGTGACACAGGTTCTCCTGAAGTTCAAATCGCTGTATTGACTGAAGAAATCAACCGTTTAACTGAACACTTCAAAGAACACAAACACGATTACCACTCACAACGTGGATTGATGAAAAAAGTTGGTCGTCGTAAAAAATTGTTAGCTTACTTGAAGGGTAAAGATTTAGACCGTTATAAAGCATTGATTGCTAAATTAGGTTTAAGAAAGTAATCGAAAAGATTACTTTTTTTTTACGCATTTATTTGATAGAATATAAAAGTATGATTGAGGTGAAAAAATGGCGAAACAAGAGTTTCATTTAGATTTTTGTGGTCGGGGGATCACAGTAGAAACTGGTGAAATCGCAAAACAGGCTGATGGAGCCGTTATTATCCGTTATGGAGATACAGTGACTTTATCAACTGCATGTGCATCAAACCAGGCAAAAGAAGGGATTGACTTTTTCCCTTTAACAGTAAGTTTTGAAGAAAAGTTATATTCTGTTGGAAAAATTCCAGGAGGATTTTTACGTCGTGAAGGAAGACCAAGCGAACATGCGACATTAACAGCTCGTATGATCGACCGTCCAATCCGTCCTTTATTTGCGGAAGGATTCCGTAATGAAGTACAGGTTGTCAATACGGTATTAAGTGTAGATCAAGATGCAAGTCCTGAAATGGCAGCTATGTTTGGTGCTTCATTGGCATTATGTATTTCAGATATTCCATTCAATGGACCAATCGCAGGTGTTAAAGTTGGACGTATCAATGGAGAATTGGTTGCCAACCCTACAGTGGCTCAAATGGAAGAAAGTGATATCGATTTAACTGTTGCGGGTACTGCCCAAGCTTTAAACATGGTGGAAGCTGGCGCTAAAGAAGTTAGCGAAGAAGATATGCTTGCGGCATTGATGTTTGGACATGAACAAATCAAAAAATTATGTGCATTCCAAGAAGAAATCGTAGCCGCTTGTGGTAAAGAAAAACGTGAAATCGAATTGTATGCCGTAGATGAAACAATCGATCGTGAAGTTCGTGCAAACTTTGAAGCACAAATTCGTGCAGCTGTATCGATTAAAGAAAAATTAGAGCGTTACGGAAAAATTGATGATTTAACAGATGAAGCTGCTGAAATGATCGCAAACAAAGAATATGAATCTGAAAAAGATCAAAACAATGCGGTGAAACAAGCTCGTGAAATCTGTCGTAGTATTGAAGCAGACGAAGTACGTCGTTTGATCATTGAAGACAAAGTACGTCCAGATGGCCGTCAAATTGATGAAATCCGTCCATTGAATTCACAAGTGGATTTACTTCCTCGTGTTCATGGTTCGGCTTTATTTACGCGTGGAGAAACACAGGTATTATCTACAACTACATTGGGTGCATTAAATGACAACCAGATCATTGATGATTTAACTGTTGTCGATTCAAAACGTTTTATGCACCACTATAACTTCCCACCATATTGTGTTGGTGAAACTGGACGTATGGGAAATCCAGGACGTCGTGAAATTGGTCATGGTGCCTTAGGTGAAAGAGCTTTAGCTCAAGTATTACCAAGTGTAGATGAATTCCCATATACAATTCGTACAGTAGCGGATGTTATGGAAAGTAACGGATCTAGTTCTCAGGCAAGTATTTGTGCAGGAACAATGTCTTTAATGGCTGCTGGTGTTCCAATCAAAGCTCCTGTTGCGGGTATTGCGATGGGATTGATCATGGATGATAATTCAGGTAAATATACTGTTTTAACAGATATCCAAGGTATGGAAGACCACTTTGGAGATATGGACTTTAAGGTTGCCGGAACGAAAAATGGTATCACAGCTTTACAGATGGATATCAAAGTAACAGGTATTACTAAAAATATCTTCGAAGAAGCATTGGCACAAGCTCACAAGGCACGTTTAGAAATCTTAGATAACATGTTGGCATGTATCCCATGTCCAAGAGAACAATTGAGTCCGTATGCACCTAAGATTGCGATGATGAACATTGATCCAGATAAGATTAAAGATGTAATCGGACCTGGTGGAAAAATGATCAACGAAATCATTGCGCAATGTGACAATGTAAAAATTGATATTGATGATGATGGAAAAGTAGTCATCTACCACAATGATTACGATACAATCGAAAAGGCGAAACAAATGATTAGTGACATCGTACGTGTTGCCAAAGTTGGAGATGTATATGCAGCTAAAGTTGTTCGTCTAGAAAAATTCGGTGCATTCGTTAACTTGTTTGGTAATACAGATGGTTTATTACACATTTCTAAAATTTCTCACCACCGTGTAGATAAAGTAGAAGACGTATTAAAACTTGGTGACATCATCGATGTTAAGGTTACAGAAATCGACAATAAGGGTCGTATCAATGTAAGCGCAAAAGCTTTACTTCCAAAACCTAAAACAGAAGAAGAAAAAACAGAAGCGTAAAAGTTAGGAACTCGTTAAAAACGAGTTCTTTTTTCTTGACTATGTGGTAAAATAGTTGGGTAGAGGTGAAAATTATGGATTTTAATACAGAAGTACTTAAATATAAAGACGATTTCTTAAAAGACTTAAACACACTTGTATCGTATGAAAGTGTTCGTGATGAATCAACGAAAGCTGAAAATGCTCCTTTTGGGAAAAACTGTCGTGACGTATTGGATGCCATGTTAGATATGGCTAAGCGCGATGGCTTTGAAACCAAAGACATTGATGGATATGCAGGCGTTGTTGAATATGGTCAAGGAGAAGAAAGATTTGGTGTTTTAGGACACTTGGACATTGTGCCACTAGGCGAAGGATGGACAAAAGATCCTTTAAAAGTAACATTAGAAAATGGCTACATCTTTGGACGTGGTGTTATGGATGATAAAGGTCCTGCATTAGCTGGATACTATGCATTAAAGATGATTCGTGACTTAAACATTCCTTTGAAAAAAAGAGTCATGTTGATTACGGGATGCGATGAAGAATCTGGTATGGAATGTATGAACTACTATGTGGATCATGCCGAAGTTCCTCAAATGGGATTTGTACCCGATGCCAATTTCCCAGTTATTTATGGTGAAAAAGGTGGCTTACATGTTGGCTTAGTAAGTAGTGATGCAACTGTAATTAAAAAACTTCATGCGGGAAGCCGTCCAAATATTGTGATTGGTAAAGCTGATGTCACAGTGGATGTCATGAGTTATCAACAAGAAGATTTATTTAAATTCTATTGTGCTACGCAAGGCGTTAAGGGTTCCATCAAAAGAAGTGAAGATGGTGTAACTTTACATATTGATGGTGCATTTGCGCATGCAGCTATGCCATATAACGGTGTAAATGCCGCTGTCTTATTGTTGAACTTTATTGGTGAAGCCTATGATGATCAACTTTCAAAAGATTTGTATTTCTTACTAAAAGACTGGATGGGTAAACCAGTAGGTATCGAAAAAGATGGCTTATATATGTCTTTCTTGACAATGAATACAGGTATTGTCAATATGGAAAACAATGAAACAGATATCTTAATTGATATTCGTTATCCAAATGATACAAATGCCGATGAAATCATGGCAAAATTTGATGCGGCTTGTGCAAACTTGACTTCAAATATCAAAGCAGAAAATCGTGGAGATTCAAAACCATTATTCGTAGATCCGGATTCTCGTTTAGTGAAAGATTTAATGAGTGTCTACCAAAAATACACAGGCGATACTTTCTCTTGTCCAATCACAATTGGTGGTGGAACGTATGCTCGTAAATTTGAAAACTTTGTATCTTATGGACCAGAACTTCCAAATGAAGTGATTGAAACCGATGCGTTTGTAGGAGGATGTCATCAACGTGATGAAGGTATTAAATTAGATAACTTGTTGCAGGCTATCTGTATTTATGCCGATGCGATCGTGACATTGTGCAGCTAATATGAGAATGCGTAAAGTAAAGTGGGCAACAGACTATTTGCCTACTGCGAGTTGTTTAGTAAAAGAACCATCCAAACAAGCAGGAAACTGGAAAAAGCTATTGGATACAGATACTTTACATATCGAAATTGGGTGTGGAAAAGGAAACTATTCTTTAGATATGGCTAAGATGTATCCAGACACTGGATTTATTGCGATTGAAAAGAATGAGAGTGCTGCAGGTATTGCCGCTAAAAAATACGACGAGGATGCAGAAAAGAAACGTTTAAAACTGATTCAAGATGATGCGAGTTCCATTGGAGAATGGTTTGGTCCGCGTGAAGTGGATGTGATTCACTTGAATTTCTCGGATCCATGGCCTAAAAAGCGCTATGCGAAAAGACGTTTATCTAGTGCTACGTTTTTAGATCAATACAAGCGTATTTTGTCTTTCAATGGTGAAATCCAAATGAAGACCGATAACAGTGCTTTATTTGAATATAGCTTGATTGAATTTCAAAATGCCGGTTTTAAGATGGTTGAAATCAGTGTAGATTATCGTCGTGAAAAACATGATGAAGATGCGATTACAGAATATGAACAAAAATTCATTTCTTTAGGTCAGCCAATCTATCGTTGTGTTTGGAGATATGCACATGACTGAACTTCGTAATAAAGACGAATTTTTAAACGCATTAACAAATTCAGGCATTCAAGTGATGATGTTTACGGCATTTTGGTGTCCAGACTGTATGTACATCAAACCTTTCTTGCCTGAAATTGAAGAACAATTTAGTGATTTAAAGTTCTATTCTTTAAATCGTGACCATTGTATGGATATTGCGATTGAATATGAAGTGATGGGGATTCCTAGCTTTATATGTTTCAAGGATGGAAAAGAAATATCAAGATTTGTTTCTACACTTCGCAAGACAAAAGAAGAAATAGAAGCATTTCTGAATCAGACAATAGAAAGTGAGAAGGAAATATGTTAAAGGATTTAATGCATGCGATCTTCAATGAAGATGTTGAAGAAGACGATGAAGAAGAAGTCGTAGAAGAACCTGCGAAACAAGAAGAAGTAACACCTGAACCTGTTGTTGCAGAACCACAAGTTCAAGAAGAAGAAGTTGTAAAGCCAGAACCAATTTTAAAGGAAGCAGCAAGCTCGATTGAAACGGATCCTGAAAACTTTATGAATTCTCCTATTTTTGAAAAGGCGATTATTCAACCTAAACCTAAGAAAACAACAATTTTCCAAGGTTTAGATGTCGATTCGATTGCACAAGAAGAGGCAAAACCGAAACAAAAAGTGTATAAATATGATCGTCATAAATCGGTAAAAGTACGTCGTGTTGCCGAAGATTTAGATTATCAGCCAGTCATTTCTCCAATCTTTGGAAATGTGGAAGATTCTGAAAAAGAATTTGATAAAGTGCACGATGCGATTACGTTAAACAAACCAGAAGACGAAGATTTCTCAAAGATCTTATCTCCAATGTATGGAACATACTTACCAAGTATGCAGCCAGCGGATTCCATTCCTGAATATAAGGTTGAAGAATCAAAGAAAAATATGAATCTTTCTGAAATGTTAGAGAAGCCAAAAAAGGAAACAAACAAACAAGAATCGTTATTTGACAAAGAAGGTGAATAAAATGGCTTATCATTTTATTGGTATTAAAGGAACAGGTATGGCTGCCTTGGCATGTATCTTACATGATGAACATAAAGAAGTCACAGGTAGTGATATCGATAAATATATCTTTACAGAAGATGGATTAAGAGTGCGTAATATCCCAATCTATTCATTCAGTCCAGATAACATCAAGGACAATGACACAGTGATCATTGGTTTATCTTTTGATCAAACTCATCCGGAAGTGAAAGCAGCGATGGACAATCCAACTGTAAAAACATATTATTATAATGAATACTTAGGTATTTTATTAGAGTCGTACAGTTCTATCTGTGTTGCGGGAACGCATGGTAAGTCCACAACAACAGGTATTTTAGGCCAAGTTCTTTCTTTACAAGATGAATGTGCATACTTAATTGGAGATGGCCATGGCTATATGCCAGAACATGCCAACCATTTTGTACTAGAATCTTGTGAATTTCAAAGACATTTCTTGGCATATCATCCAGATTATGCGATCATCACCAATATTGAATTGGATCACATTGACTACTATAAAGATCTGGATGATTATGTATCGGCGTTCCAAAGTTTTGCGAACCAAGTCAAAAAAGGCATTGTCATCTTTGGAGATGATGAACGCCTTAAAAATCTACACTACAATGTGCCAGTAACTACATATGGTTTAAAGGATGGCAATGATTATCAAGCCATCCATATTGAACAAGGTCCATTTGGTATGCATTTTGATTGTAAGCACAATGGTGAAATTCTAGCTCACGTTGAATTAAATGAAGTGGGAGATGCCTTTATGCAGGATGCGCTAGGATGTTTTGCGCTAGCCCATATGTTAGGTATGCCAGCCGATATCATTGTACAAGGCTTACAAGACTATAAAGGAATCGCTCGTCGATTTGTGATTGATGAAGTAAAAGATAGTGTATTAGTCGATGACTATGCACACCATCCAACAGCAATTCGTCTAATGATTGATGCAGTTCGTAAAAAATATCCAGAAAAGAAAATCGTAGCGTTATATAAACCAGATCGTTATTCACGTCTACAATATTTCTTGGATGACTTTGCGAAGAGTTTAAATACGGCGGATCAAGTATGTTTACTGGATTTCCCTAAAAATGCCGTAAGAGAAGATGAAACAATCACAGTCACAATTCAAGATTTGATGGATCGTTGTCCAAACGCAATCTTATTAGATGTAGATGATGCTTCAGCTGAAAAGTTAAAAGAACTTGCTCCAGCAGCCTTCGTCTTTATGTCTAGTAAGGATATCTATTTATTAAGAGATAAATTAGAAAAAATCTTATAAGAGTATCTAAGGATAAAAGCCTATACCTTTTAAACTGGTTCAAAAGTCAAGGACAAATATCTGACAGTTCTTACTAAATGAGT
>OJMI01001508.1_pt1 | contig 25081 bp, 18 predicted proteins | sample 1597131 | NCBI WGS metagenome assembly OJMI01 (sample SAMEA2452116, study PRJEB22498) | human gut metagenome | reverse complement strand
AGCATGGTAAGAGCATAGTCCTTCAGCATAGTGAGGTCGCGTTCTCTTAAAGGCCGGTACAGCATACCGGCCTGACAGAACCGACAGCCACGGATACAGCCACGCATGATTTCCAGACACACACGATCCTGTGTTGCCCGGATATACGGTACAACCGGCTTCATCGGGTATGATACATTCTCAAAATCAACGACGACCTGACGTTTTACCTTTGCTGGGACATCCTCATATTTCGGTACGACCTTCTCGATCGTTCCATCTTCCTGATACGAAACCTCATACATCGATGGCACATAAATGCCCGGAATCGAAGATGCTCTCCGCAGGAAATCCTCCCGGCTCATGTCCGAATGTTTATACTGTTTGTACAGATCAAGCAATGCATCGTAGCTTGTCTCGCCCTCTCCGATATAGAAGATATCGAAGAAATCCGCCATCGGCTCCGGATTCACTGTACAAGGTCCGCCACCAATCACGATCGGATGCTCCTTCGTACGATCCTTCGCAAGCAATGGAATGCCTGCTAAATCAATGACCTGTAATATATTGGTGTAACACATCTCGTACTGGATCGTAATTGCAAGCCAGTCAAATTCCGAGATTGCCGTCTGTGTCTCCAACGAAAAAAGCGGAATGTGTTCCTTCCGCATGATCGCATCCAAGTCCGGCCACGGGCTGTACACACGCTCGCAATACACGTCCTCTCTGCGGTTAAACATGTCATACAAGATCTGGATTCCCAGATACGACATGCCGATCTCATAAACATCCGGAAAGCACATGGCGATCCGGACGTCTACCTCACTTAAGTTCTTACGAACCATATTTACTTCATTTCCGATATAACGGGCCGGCTTTTCAATCTGCATCAAAACCCGTTCCGGAAGTGCTAATCTTTGTTCCATTCAATCTGACCTTTATTATTTATATTAGTTCTTAAAGCTGTGGATCGGTGCCGGGATTCTTCCCCCACGATTGATAAATGCATCGCAGGAATACTGGTTCACCGGCATGATTGGAGCATAGCCAAGCAGTCCACCAAACTCTGCCTTATCGCCAACTGTCTTTCCGATTACAGGAATGATACGGACAGCTGTTGTCTTCTGGTTTACCATACCAAGCGCCATCTCATCTGCGATAATACCGGAGATTGTCGTTGCCTTCGTATCGCCAGGGATTGCAAGCATATCCAGACCGACGGAGCAGACACAAGTCATTGCCTCAAGCTTCTCGATCGTAAGGGCACCTGCCTCAACCGCATCGATCATACGCTGATCCTCACTGACCGGAATAAATGCACCGACATAAGAGGATGCCATAACGCCGCCCTTCTTTACCTGATCATTGAGCATGGCAAGTGCCGCAGTTGTACCTGGTGCACCGGAAAATTCCAGACCAATCTCCTCAAGGATTTCACCGACACTATCTCCGACTGCAGGTGTTGGAGCAAGCGAAAGATCGATAATGCCAAACGGCACTCCCAATCTCGCAGATGCTTCCTTCGCTACAAGCTGTCCAACTCTTGTGATCTTAAATGCAGTCTTCTTGATTGTCTCACAAAGCACCTCGAAATTCTCACCGCGCACTGCCTCAAGTGCTGCCTTTACAACACCCGGACCACTAACACCAACGTTAATGATGCAATCTGCCTCTGTCACACCATGGAATGCACCTGCCATAAACGGATTGTCATCCGGCGCATTACAGAACACAACAAACTTTGCACAGCCGATGGAATCCTGATCCTTCGTAAGCTCTGCTGTCTCCAATACAATTTCACCGATCAGCTTGACTGCATCCATATTGATACCGGTCTTTGTGGAACCGGTATTGACAGAAGAACAAACCTTTCCAGTTACTGCCAATGCCTTTGGGATAGAACGGATCAAAAGCTCATCAGCCTTTGTCATACTCTTCGAAACAAGAGCAGAATATCCACCGATAAAGTTAACGCCTACCTTATCTGCTGCACGATCAAGCGTCTTTGCGATTTCCACGAAATCATCGCTTGTCTTACATACACTGCCACCTACAAGTGCGATCGGTGTAACAGATATACGCTTATTTACGATTGGAATACCATATTTCTTAGAGATTTCCTCGCCTGTATAAACCAGATCCTTTGCCTTCATTGTGATCTTGTTATAGATATTATCACAGGTTTCCTTGAGTGTACCGCCCACACAGTCAAGCAGGCTGATACCCATTGTGATCGTACGGACATCCAGATTCATCCGGGAGATCATTGCATTGGTTTCAATTACTTCATTTATGCTAATCATTTGCTTTCCTCCATCCAATTACAGTCTGTGCATCATGTCAAAGATTTCTTCCTGCTGTGCCTTGATCTGCACACCAAGTTCCTCTCCGATACCTGCAAGATCCTCCGCAATCTGGTCATGATCCTTGGATGCAGCTTCAGCATTGACAACCATCATCATATTGAAATAGCCGTCTACGATCGTCTGGGCAATATCAAGGATGTTGATATTGTTCTCGGCAAGGTATACACACACTTTTGCAATAATACCGACTCTGTCTTTTCCTACTACCGTGATAATTGTTTTCTTCATCTTACTCTTCCTCCGTGTATTGAAAATATACTTAAATATCAAGCAGCGCACTGTGTGTATCTCTGTTTGCCACCTGCAAATGAAAATCCCGCACATCGTCTGTGAACGGATTTCCTTCTAACTCCGCCGCAACTGCCGCATAGGCAAGCTCCGGTAAGTTATTTTCCTTTGACAAATGTCCAAGAAAAATAGTTTTTATATGATCATTGAGCACATCACGGATCAGTTTCCCGCCCGCTTCGTTGCACAAATGTCCATAACTGCTTAAGATCCGCTGCTTGGTCGAATACGGATATGGTCCAACCTGCAGCATGCGAATATCATGATTCGCCTCCACCAAAAGCGCATCCGCGTCTTTGAGTGCCTGTATCATATAACCATCATATCCTCCCATATCGGTCGCAACGGCAATCTTCCTGCCATCACACAGCAGGCTGTAGCAGACCGGATCGGCCGCATCATGCCACGTACTGTGTGCCAGGATCTCAATATTGCCGACCATAAATGGTTCATCCGGCTGAATACTATGGAACAACCCATAGTCAAGCGTTCCAAGGCTCGTTGTGTATTTGATTTCTTCTATTGTCGCTTCTGTCGCATAGATTGGAATGCCATACGCTCTTGATATTACACCGAGACCACGTATATGGTCAATATGTTCATGCGTAATCACGATGCCGTTGATGTCTGCAAACGTCCGGTCTACGTCCTGTAACGCATCCAGTATTTTTTTCTTGCTGACACCGACATCGACTAATATCCCTGTATTTTCACTGCCAACGTATGTACAGTTTCCACTGCTTCCACTGGCAATCGTCATCATCTTCATAGTTTATCTCGCAATTCCCTCACTCTCCGGGAATAACACTTTCTTCATTTTTTCTTTTAGAAATGTGGAATCCTTCCATCGTCCCAGCTTCTTTGTGCGCTGCATCATTGTCTCGCCAAACAGCTTCTCCATGAACTTCACAAGGTTCGGTGTGCCGACCGCCCGAATCTTCACTTTATCCCCTTCAAACTGCAGATCGATCACCTTGTTTGCGACCTCTTCAAGATAGTAAAGCCGGATCTTCAGTCCAAATTCTTTCTCCGTTCGATCCATCAGCTCACAGCCCGCTGCAACCGGAAGTTTCTTTCCACCGATATCTAAGATCTGATAGATATATGGATGTGCCGACAGATACCCGACGCGGATATGATACACCTTTTTTCCATCCCGCACATGCAGTACCAGGTATTCCTTTTTGTACGAGATGCCCAGCTGCTCGATGCCTGTCATATACAGAGAATAAAACATCTGATTCGCATTTGGCAGGATACTTGATGCATAATCGGTCACATCGTAGGTTCTGCCTGTATATGGCTTTACCACACGTTCTATATAGGCTGCATACACCGGATCAAGCTGCTTTGCATTCTTTTGATACCGTTTTTCTGCAATATAGTTTTTCAGAGTATCACCGATCGTGGCAAACGGCTTACGGATGAAATTTTCCTCATCCGCTGCAAACTTACAGATTCTTGCAACCAGATTTCCCTCCGGAAATACTTCATAACCGCCTGCAGTACAGGCGATCACCAGATTCTTTCTCTGGTTGATATAGACATTCTGTCCAAATACACCGTTGAACAGCCATGCACCATCCTTTAAGCACCAGATCTGATATCCGTACCCTTTCGTGAGCGTTGTATCCTCGAATTCCACATGTGTCTGTGTTGATTCGCGGATCCACGCCCGGCTTAAAAGCTGGATGTGTTTTCCATCCCGGATGATCGCACCATCATTTAAGTAAAGCTCACCAAGCTTTACCATATCCTGCAGGGAAAGCTTCATGCCCCAGCCACCGCGTTCAATGCCCTTCGGGCAGCAGTCCCATGTGATATTATGGATACCAAGCGGGCGAAACAGACGTGACTTCAAATAGGCAAGCATAGAACATCCCGCCCGTCTCGTCACGATTGCTGCAAGCATATAGGTATTTAAGCTATTATACGTGAAATCCGTCCCCGGTGCAAAGCTTACATCACTGCCAATAAATGATTTTCGCCAGTCCTCCGCGAAATACGAGCTTACCTCATCGAATTTCACACCTGCAGTCATCGTAAGCAGATGCTTCACCGTGACTTCCTTCATTGCCTTCTTCGTGAAAAGTCCGGTGTATTCCGGGAAGATATCCACCAGCTTCTCATCGAGCGATAACAGCCCTTCTTCCATCGCAAGTCCGACCGCCATGGATGTCACCGACTTGCACATGGAAAATGATACATGCCGGTATCCTGCGCCATAAGGCGGTACATAATGCTCCGCCACAAGCTTTCCATCCTTTAAGATTGCAATTCCGGCGAGTCCAACCTTTTTATCTTCGGACAATGACCGGATAAAATCATGTGTGCTCGGCAGATTGATATCTGCCACCAATGGATTACAGACCTTTTTATTCTCTGCTATATACGCAGGCACAAACTCTTTGCTGTCATTTCCATGATAGATTGGAAGATTTGATTTCTTCGTCGTTACCATATCATAGAAAGAATCCAGTAATTTTAATTTCAGACTGTGTTGTTCCATCGGCAATCCCCCATTTTATTTATGTAAGTCTTACAAAGCTGCAGGCATCAATCAGACTATCCTGAAAGCCCTCTGTCTGTGTCAGATCAATCACCTGAAGCTTCTCCCGATATACTTCAAAATCACGACTCAATGGTCCGTGGATCAGAAGATCTGTAGCACCGGCAAGCGATGCATTTCCAACCACTTCCAGCTTATCCATGAAATCCTGTGGCAGCATACCAAGATCAATAGCATCCCGCGCATTCAAATAAAAGCCAAAACCACCGGCAATATATACCTTGTCAATATCTCTTGCATGCAGACCTGCTGTTTTAAGCAGACATTTGATTCCGGCATACACCGCCGCCTTTGCAAGCATGATAGACTGTAATATCTCCGAGTTGATATGGATTCCGTGAATCACGATTCCACTGTCTAAGAATTCCTCCGCCAGCGTTCCGTTTGCGTGAATCTTCTCCAGTCTTCTGCCAAGCGCAATTGCTTCAAGCAGACTGTTGCCATACGCATGCTGTTTTCTCGCACATCCCTCAAATGCTGGTCCACAGGCAGTACTCGTCGCCAAATACCGCTCTCCATCTTTTAGAACCATCTCACCGTTTGTACCAAGATCTAAGAACATGTAACGTTCTGGCACTTCTGTATTCCGACTTTTCTCGATATGCATCACACCCGCGATGACATCTCCGCCAAGAAACGCACTGCTACATCCAGATAAGAACACATTACAGTCTTCTTCTATAATCTCAGGATATTCTTCTTCGACAACCGCCATCTGTTCTTTCGTAAATAATTCCTGTCCTGGCACGATTACACTGCCATGTAGCGTCGTTGGAAATGGAGCTTCTCCCATATCTGAAATATCGTACCCAAGCAGGATGGAAATCATCGTTGTATTTCCTGTGATTGCAACAGCATCCAGCTTCACAAGCTCATGCTCCCGCTCGGTATGTTCCACCTGTTTTTTAGTATCTTCAAGCATTTCCACGATCGCAGCGACCGTCTGATCGCGCATTTTCACAAGAAAGCATATATCCCGTTTCACAGTTAAGATTCGATTTATCACGTCGCTGCCATACAGACGCTGGGGATTCTTCGTACTCCGCTGTGCAAGTACGTCTTTGTCCTCCGCATCGATCAGACAGCTATCAATCATGGTAGAACCAAGGTCTACCGCCATATATATGTGTCGCATATTAGAAGATCGCCTTCGGTTTCTTCTCGATTGGGCGATATCCCTGCTCGGAAAGTACGCGCAGGATCTGCTCCTTGTGCTCCGGTCCAAATGCTTCAATCGTAATCACAAGTTCCACAGCAGAATTACGGTTGATTGTTACGAACTGGTTATGCTCAAGCTTGATGATATTTCCGTTTTCTCCGGCAATCACACCTGCCACACGCTGCAGCTCGCCCGGCTTATCTGGAAGCAATACAGATACCGTGAAGATACGGCTTCTTGCAATTAAACCGTGCTGTACAACTGATGAGAATGTGATCACATCCATATTACCACCACTCAAGATACTGACAACCTTCTGTCCCTTTGGCTCGAGATGCTTCAGCGCTGCAACGGTAAGCAGCCCACTGTTTTCTACAAGCATTTTATGATTCTCTAACATATCAAGAAATGCTACGATCAGTTCGCTATCCTCAACCGTAATAATATCATCCAGATTTTCCTTCAGATATGGGAAGATCTTTGTTCCCGGTGTCTTAACGGCAGTACCATCTGCGATCGTATCTACCTTTGGCAGTGTCGTTACCTTGTCATTGGCAAGGGATGCCTTTAAGCAGGCTGCTCCTGCTGGCTCTACACCGATTACCTTGATGTTTGGATTGAGCATCTTGGCAAGCGTCGATACACCTGTGGCAAGTCCGCCACCACCGACTGGCACTAAGATAATATCTACAAACGGAAGATCCTTTAAGATCTCCATCGCAACGGTACTCTGTCCGGTTGCGACATCCAAATCATCAAATGGATGGATAAAGGTATATCCCTTTTCCTCCGCAAGCTTCAATGCATACTGGCAGGCATCATCATAGACATCGCCATACAGTACAACCTCAGCACCATACGACTTCGTACGATTTACCTTGATGAGTGGTGTGGATGTCGGCATAACGATCGTTGCCTTCACACCATATGCCTTTGCTGCATACGCAACACCCTGTGCATGGTTTCCAGCAGACGCTGTGATAAGTCCCTTCTTGCGGTCTGCATCGGACAACGTGCTGATCTTGTAATAAGCACCACGAATCTTGTAGGCGCCTGTTACCTGCATGTTCTCCGGTTTCAAATATACTTTATTACCACAGGACTGTGAGAAAAACTCACTCTCGATCAGTCCGGTTGGCTTTGTCACTTTCTTCACGATCTCATATGCCTGCTCGAATTTCTCGAGTGTCAGCTTCTGTTCTGTCTGCGCTTTTTCTGCCATATTTTTATCCTTCTTTCCTGTAAGTTTCTTTTATGCAAAGCCCTGTTTAATTCATATCAAACAAGTCATCATCTTTCGGAATATTCTCGATATTCTCATCGACGAGAATCTCCACATCCGAACGCATATCAAAATCTGCGAACAATGCATTCACATAGCTGTTCGGATCAAACTTCTGCAGATCGTCGATCTGCTCGCCGATACCGATGTATTTGACCGGAACATTGAGTTCTGACTGGATTGCAATCGCAATACCGCCCTTCGCTGTTCCGTCCAGCTTCGTAATGATAATACCGTTGATCTCGGTCACGGAGCTGAACTGTCTTGCCTGCTCTAATGCATTCTGTCCCGTCGTGCCATCTAACACGATCAGTGACTCCACATTTGCTTCCGGATACTCTCTTGTAATAATGCGACGCATCTTCGCAAGCTCATCCATCAAGTTCTTCTTGTTGTGCAGACGTCCAGCTGTATCGATCAGCAGGATATCTGTATTCCGGCTTTTTGCTGCCGCAACTGCATCGTAGACAACTGCCGACGGATCTGCACCCTCATTCTGTGCGATAATATCTACACCGGCACGGTTCGCCCATGTCTTTAACTGGTCGATTGCCGCTGCACGGAATGTATCTGCCGCCGCCATCAGCACCTTCTTGCCTCGTGCCTTGTACTGGGCTGCCAGCTTTCCGATCGAAGTGGTCTTTCCAACACCGTTGACACCGATTACCAGCACAACTGTTTTCTTATTCTCAAAATCGTAGGCTGTCTCATCCACCTGCATCTGATCCCGTATAATATTGATTACCAGATCCCGGCATGCCTGTGCTTCCTTGATATGTTCTTCCTTGACACGTGCTTTCAGATCTTCTACGATCCGTTCCGTCGTCTCATAACCCATATCGGACATAACGAGTGTCTCTTCCAGCTCATCGTAAAAATCATCATCTAACTCGCTTGCCTTGAACAAGTTGTTGAAGCTATCTGAAATGCTGTTACGTGTCTTTGTAAGCCCTTCCTTTAATCTTGCAAAGAAGCCCTTTTTCTGTGGAGCTGGAGCTTCTCCTGGCTCATCCGCTGGTATCTCAGCCGGAATCTCTGTATCAACTGTCTCCGAAGGAACCTCAGATATCTCTTTCTCTGTCTCCACTTCTTCTGCTTCTGCAACAGTTTCCTGTGTCTGCACTTCCTGCAGTTCCTCTTCTGTAGTTTCCCCTTTTTTCTTCTTGGTAAACCAACCCATATCTTACACCTCCTTAATCATCCAATTCATTCTCTATCATATTCACCGATACAAGTGTCGAAACGCCCTTTTCCTGCATTGTGATACCATACAGGATATCTGCGGCTTCCATCGTACCTTTACGGTGTGTAATGACGATAAACTGTGTGTCCTTTGTCAGCTTGGACAGATATTTGGCAAATCGCTTGACATTCGAATCATCGAGTGCCGCCTCAATCTCATCCAGCAGACAGAATGGTGACGGTTTTAAACTCTGGATTGCAAAAAGCAAAGAAATCGCCGTCAAACTCTTCTCTCCACCGGAAAGCTGCATCATATTCTGCAATTTCTTTCCTGGCGGCTGTGCGATGATCTTGATTCCTGTTTCGAGCAGATCTTCCTCATCAACAAGCTCAAGGTCAGCCTTACCACCACCGAACAGCTCCTTAAATACTTTCGAGAACATCACACGGATCTCCTTGAATTTCTCCGCAAACTGTTCCCGCATTGCACGGTCAAGCTCTGCAATAATATTTACAAGATTTGCCTCTGCCTTGCAGATATCATCATGCTGTCCCTTTAAGAACTCGTATCGCTCGGATACCTGCTTGTAATCCTCGATGGCATTGACATTGACATCGCCGAGCTGTTTGATCTTATTTTTCACTGCAGAAATCTCGCGCTTGAGTGATGAGATATCATCGAATCCGGCATCCTTATAGTCAAGTGCCAGATTATAAGTCAGCTCGTATTCTTCCCACATATAATTATTCAGACTTTCCGCCTGTTCGGACAACTTCTCAATCGATGCATTGATCTTGAATGCCGATTTGTCCAGTCCATTGATCTGCTCCGACAATTCCTCACGTTTATGGAAAAATTCTTTGTGACTCTCATTCAAAGCATCTTTACCTGAAATGAGTTCTTCCAGTTTCTTCTCCTTAATCGCGATCATACGGATATTCTCATCGAACTGCTGTTTTAAGCTGTCTGTCCGCTTTGTGAGCGTCGTAACCTCTTCGTTTCCATTGTTCCGCTTTAGATTCAGCGTCTGCAGGTTCTCCTTTGCTACCTGTTCCTCCGTCTTGATACGATGGATATTCTGCATCAGGAACTCATATTGCTGCTGTACGGTATTGAACTCCAGATTCAGCTTGTTAATTGAATCTGAAGCACCCTGCAGCCTACCTTTTTCCTCAGTCACTGCCTGTTCAAGCTTCGCAATCTCCGCTTCCAGCTCGTGAATGGCTTCCTCCTGCTTCTGGTTGTTATCCTTTAATTCCTGCTTGTTTGCATTGATCTCGTCGATCTGCGCTGCAAGCTCACCATTCTCGCGATTGATGCTTGCAAATCCGCGTTCTACCTCAGCCAGCTTTGCCTGTACCTGTTCAAGGTTCAGGGTATATGTATTCATACGGATGTTCATATTCTGGATCTCCGTATTTAATTCGTCACGGATACCTTTTTGTTTCTCACGGTCTTCCGTCAGGAATGTAATCTGCTTCTTATGTTCTTCCAGCTTCACGGAAAGCTTCTCGATCTGTTCATCAATTTCCTCAAGCTCTCGCTTTCGTCCAAGCAGATTTGATGTATTCTTAAATGCACCACCGGTCAGCGCACCGCCCGGATTGATCAGTTCTCCCTCGAGCGTCACGATACGCAGACTCTGTTTATACTTCTTTGCAAGCGCCATCGCATGGTTGATGTGATCGACAACTACGATTCGTCCAAGCAGATGTCCGATAATCGACTGGAATTTCTTATCATATCCAACCAATTCGGATGCGGTACCAACAACGCCCGGTTCCCGCTTTACATCGTTACTCACCCCGGAGCGATCAACGATTGACTGAATCGGCAGGAATGTTGCACGTCCAAACCGGTTCTGCTTCAAATACGCGATCATACTCTTGGCTGTTGCATCATCCTCTGTGACAATGTTCTGGATACTTCCGCCAAGTGCCGTCTCAATAGCTGTCTCATACCGCTTATCTACCTGTATGATATCTGCCACAACACCGACGATCTTCGGATTCTTCGTCTTCTGCTCCATGACACGGCGAATACTGTTTCCGTATCCCTCGTAACGTTCCGTCAGATTGCGCAACGCTTCCTTCTTGGATTTCAGGCTGACGATCTGGTTACTCGTCTCCGTGACGCCACGCCGGTTTTCTTCAAGCTTCTGGCTGTGATCCGTGATCAGGTTCTGAACAGCCGTAAACTGTCCATTTTTTTCCTGCAATTCACTTTCTAACTCTTTGATTCCAGAGGTAAGCTGTACTTCCTCCGTCTTTGCTTTTTCTTCCTCGCTCGTATATTCCAGCAGCCGTTTCTTAAGCTCTGTCTTACGAAGGTTGATGTTTTCCAGCATCGTATCGTATCTGCCGACCTTTGCCTTTAACGTACCGCCTTCATTCAAATACTCGATAATATCTGCTTTGGCATCCTCAATTGCCTGTTCCTTCGCGGTAATATCCTGTTCCAGATCCTGATACTGTTTTTTTGCCTCATCAAGCACATCATCTGCCTGATCCAGCTTCTCATCCAACTGGGATTTCTCCTCATACAATCCTGTAAGATCCGCTTTGTGCTTTTCCAGATTCTTCGTCTCTTTCTCAATCTGTTCGAGCAGCCCCGCATCACTTTGCTGATATGAGAGAATCTGCTGGTTGATAACGTTCATCTCGCCTTCTAACCGCTGATTGCTGAGCTTCTTCTCATGAATCTCATTTTTCGATGTATCAATCTTCTCGTTATAGGATTCCAATTGCTGCTCAATGCGTTCATATTCATCCTTCGCTGCCTCGAATTCATCCTTCAGACGTGACGCATCTGTCTCCACAATGGATAGCTTCTCCTCGTAGGATTCCAGCTTTACCTGTGTATCATCGACATCTAAGAGAAATGCATTGATATCCAGCTTCTTCAACTCGTCCTTGAAGATCAGATACTTCCGTGCCGTCTCCGACTGTTCCTTCAAAGGACCAACCTGTTTTTCCAGTTCCCCGAGAATATCCTTCACACGGGAAAGATTTGCCCGCTCGTTCTCCAGTGACTTTTCTGTTGCTGCCTTATTCTTCTTATATTTAACAATTCCTGCCGCCTCATCGAACAGCTCCCGGCGTTCCTCCGGCTTTCCTGACAGAATCCGCTCGATCTGTCCCTGTCCGATAATCGAATATCCCTCTTTACCGATACCAGTATCGAAGAACAGGGAATTGACATCCTTCAAACGGCTGACAACACCATTGATCAGATACTCACTCTCACCAGAACGATACACACGTCTGGCAACCGTTACCTCATTATAATCAATCGGCAGGCTGTGATCGCTGTTATCAAGTGTGATTGCCACATATGCCGAGCCCTGCGGTTTTCGAAGCTCTGTACCAGAGAAAATAACATCCTCCATCTTGGAACCACGTAACTGCTTCGCACTCTGCTCACCAAGTACCCAGCGCACGGCATCGCCGACATTACTCTTACCAGAACCGTTCGGTCCAACGATACCTGTAATACCATTGTTGAATTTGAAAATTATTTTATTTGCAAAGGACTTAAATCCATATATTTCTATGCTTTTTAAATACATACGTTACCTTACCTTTTTCCAGTTGGCTGATGTAGCAGCTCCAATGTCTCAAACGCTGCATACTGCTCTGCTGTTTTCTTTGAATGCGCCACCTTCCGCGCCATCTCCTTGCCGTCTAACACGACGCGCACGGTAAACTGCTTGTTGTGGTCAGGACCTTCCTCCGCCAACAATTCATATTGCAGGTTGATCTTATGCTTCTGCACATATTCCTGCAGCTTGGACTTTGCATCATGGAAGCGCTGTTTATGTTCGATATCCTGCAGTAGAAACCGCTCCACATATGCGGTTGCACATTCCATACCACCATCCAGATAGATTGCGCCAAGCACAGACTCAAACATATCACACAAAATCGAATCCCGGTTAGCTCCGCCCGTCTGTCTCTCTCCCTTACTGAACCGGGCAAACTCACCAAACCGCAAATCCCGCGAAATCTTGGACAACGTGAACTCACAGACAAGACTTGAACGAAGCTTCGACAAATCGCCCTCTGGCATCGTCTGATAATTTTCAAACAGATACTTACTCACGATAAATTCCAGAATCGCATCACCTAAAAACTCATATCTCTCATACGACATATAGCGTCCGACCATCTTTTCATTGACGAAGGACTTGTGCGTGATTGCTGTCTCCAAATGTTTGATATCCTGAAAGGTATATCCAATCAGTGCTTCCAGCTCACTGAGTGATCCTTCATGTTCCATGTTAGTTCTCCCCTTTGTTTTCTTCCTCTACAAATGTACGAATAATCTGATTTGTAACATCTTTTTTCACAAAGTTACGGCACTGTTCGATGGCAGAGCGTACCTCTGTATCCTTGCTGTTGCCATGAATCTTTACTACCAGACCTTTTAAGCCAAGCAATGGTGCTCCACCCTTATCATCCGCCATATACCGCTTAAAGGTTTTCTTAATCGGTTTGTAGATCAATGCACCACCGATCTTCGTCTTGACACTGCTCTTTAACGTATCTTTGATCTCTGCCATAAACATTTTACCAAGTCCCTCAAAGAATTTGAGCAGAACATTTCCAACAAACGCCTCACAGACTAATACATCTGCCGGACCGTTTGGGATATCACGGGATTCTACACTACCGATAAAGTTGATGTCCTTACACTCACGCAGCAGCGGAATCGTGGATTTCACAAGTTCGTTTCCCTTTTCATCCTCCGCACCGATATTGATGATACCAACACGAGGGTTCTCGATACCCTCGATATTCTTCATATAGATAGAACCCATCTTTGCAAACTGTACCAGATTCTCTGGCTTTGCATCCACATTTGCGCCACAGTCGATCAGTAACGACGAGCCGTACCGATGTGGAATGAGTGGAGCCAGTGGGGTTCGCCTTTGCACGTCCAACCAGAAACTGTCCGCCAGCCAGCAGCGCACCAGAATTACCGCCAGAAATACAAGCCGCCGCTCTTTCTTCCTTGACAGCATTTAACGCCAATACCATAGATGAATTCTTCTTTCTACGGATAGCATCCACCGGCGCATCATGACAGGTAATCTCCTCGGTTGCATCGACTACCTCAATCCGCGTCTTATCACATCCGTACTGGTCAATATACGTTTTTAATTCCTCTTCTTTACCGGTTACGATAAAGGAAAGGTCGTCATACAGATCCATCGCCTCCGCAATGCCCTGTACAAAATATGCACTTCCATTATCCGTACCCATTGTATCAATTGCTATTACAATCTTTTCCATTCTTTATCCGAACCCTTCCTTGTTATACAACATGATAGACCACATAATCCTATATATTATAGTTGTATCCCTTTCTTTCGTCAAGAAATCAAGGCACAAAAAAAGACTTTTCAACGAGAACCTCTCGATGAAAAGTCTTTTTTTCATTTCAGTGAATTACTCAGCAGAGATGATTTCTTTCTTATTATAGGAACCGCAAGCCTTGCATACTCTGTGTGGCATCATAAGCGCTCCACACTTGCTGCACTTTACCAAGCCAGGAACTGTCATCTTCCAGTTTGCTCTACGCTTGTCACGTCTTGCTTTTGAACTTTTATTCTTAGGACAAATGGACATCCTTACACCTCCTTCAAGAATACACTTAAAATCACACTTTGCTTATTATACAAACAAATCTATCTGATGTCAACGGTATTTTTCATTTTTTGATAAAATATTTATTTTGCAAGTGCAACAGTCTCTCTTGCGATTGCAAGCTCCTCGTTTGTCGGTACGACATACACTGGCACCTTAGAATTCTCTGTTGAGATCTTTACCTCTTCTCCACGGAGCTTATTTGCTTCATCATCAATCTCCACACCCAGATATCCGAGATGGCTACATGTATCTTTTCTTACCTTTGGATCATTCTCACCGACACCGGCTGTAAATACGATTGCATCGACACCGTTCATCGCTGCTACATACCCGCCGATAAACTTTGCTGCCTGATAGGTAAATACATTCATTGCAATCTCACAGCGCTTGTCGCCCTCAGCGATTCCCTTGTTCAAATCTCGGAAGTCACTGGACTTTCCTGAGATACCATAAACACCGGACTCCTTGTTGAGCATACTGATGATCTCTGTGAGTGTCTTTCCTTCTTTGTTCGCAATATATTCGATGATTGCTGGATCAATATTTCCACTTCTGGTTCCCATTGTGATACCTTCGAGTGGCGTAAGTCCCATTGTCGTATCAATTGACTTTCCGCCCTCAACTGCACAGATACTCGCGCCACCACCAAGATGACATACGATAATCTTTGTATCCTTGATATCCTTTCCAAGCAATTCAGCGGTACGCTTGGATACAAAGCTGTGGCTCGTTCCGTGGAAGCCGTAACGACGAACCTTGTATTTCTCATAATACTCATATGGAATACCATATGTATATGCATAATCTGGCATAGTCTGATGGAATGCAGTATCAAACACTGCAACCTGTGGAACACCCGGCATCAATTCCTGACATGCACGGATACCGATCAGATTGGCTGGATTGTGAAGTGGTGCTAAATCACAGCACTCCTCAATCGCTGCAAGTACTTCGTCATTGATCAGAACCGCAGAAGAAAACTTCTCCCCGCCATGTACCACACGATGACCGACCGCTGCAATCTCATCCAGATTTTTGATTGCACCAAGCTTCTCATCTAACAGATACTGCAGTACAAGCTTTACTGCTGCGCTATGATCCGGCATCGGTGCCTCAATCTGAATCTTCTCCTTACCAGTTGCCTGATGTGTCAGCGAACCATCCAATTTAATTCTCTCACAGATTCCCTTCGCAAGCACCTGCTCTGTCTCTGAGTCGATCAACTGGTACTTAAGGGAAGAACTACCACAATTAATTACTAATACCTTCATATTCTCACGCTTTCTCTTACTATTCTATTTCTGGTCAAGTGCCTGTGCCTGAACCGCTGTAATCGCAACAACACCGACGATATCATCTGCTGAACATCCTCTGGACAGATCGTTGACCGGCTTTGCAATACCCTGTGTAATCGGACCATATGCATCTGCCTTTGCGAGACGCTGTACAAGCTTGTATCCAATATTTCCAGCATCCAGATCCGGGAAGACCAATACGTTTGCCTTTCCGGCTACGTCGCTGCCCGGTGCCTTGGAAGCAGCTACTTCCGGCACAATTGCCGCATCACTCTGCAATTCACCATCACACTTCAGGTTCGGACATTCTTCATTGACAATCCTACATGCCTCGATCACCTTATCGATCTCTGGATGATGTGCACTTCCCTTTGTTGAATGGGATAACATTGCCACAATTGGTTCTGCCTCTACCAGAAGTTCAAATGACTTTGCAGAGCTCTCTGCGATTGCTGCAAGCTCTCTCGCATCCGGGAACTGATTTAATCCTGCATCTGAGAAAATGAATGTTCCATGCTCACCCATCTCACAGTTTGGTACTACAACTAAGAAGAATGCAGATACCAGCTTTGTATCCGGTGCAGTCTTTAAGATCTGCAATGCTGCACGCAATACATTTGCAGAAGAATTCACTGCTCCTGCAACCATTCCATCTGCATCGCCTGCCTTTACCATGATACAGCCAAAATACAGGACGTTTGTTAAAAGCAGTTCCTTTGCTTCTTCCGGCGTCATACCTTTCTTCTTACGAAGTTCTACCAAAATGGATACATAATCGTTTAACTTGTCGCAGTCATATGGATCTACGAATTTCGCGCCTGTCAGATCCAGTCCATCTGCTTTCTTTATAATCGTCTGTTTGTCACCAACTAAGATTATGTCGGCAATTCCTTCCTGCAAAATCTTATGCGCCGCCTCTAATGTACGCATATCTGCAGTTTCCGGTAATACAATTGTTTTCTTGTTTTGTTTTGCTCTTTTTTTAATTGAATCAATAAATGCCACTGCTCTTCTCCTCTGCTGTTATAGTTTCAACTCATATCTTTCTACATTATAAACAAATCAAGGTTTGTATACAACCAAAAATCTGTAAATAAATGTCTTTTTTCACGTACAATTTTAATCTTTATTTGAGAATCTCAAGACTGCATATCATCCACCGCCGGATTGTCCACCACCAGTCTGCCACGACCATGTTTTTTGCCATAATACATCGACTTATCCGCACGGTTTACAAGGATATTGGTATCCCTACAGATCGTCGGATATGCAGACAGGCCAATACATACATTGACTGGAATTTCCTTGTCATCATACTGCACGATTGTCGTCTGGATCTCTTTATGCATTTCCTCTAAGATCGGCAATGCCTGCGTTTCATCGTAGCCCGGCAATACAAGCAGGAATTCCTCGCCTCCATACCGGCAGGCAAATCCCCCATGTGCCCTTGCAAATTTATCGTCAATGGATGCCACCATCTTGATGACCTTATCACCGGCAAGATGTCCATATGTATCATTGATATTCTTGAACTTATCAATATCAAACAGTGCCACAGATAACGGCTGTTGTTTCTTCGTCGCTTCCTCTGCCGCCGCTGCAAACAACTGTCCGAAATAAACACGGTTGTAGATCTGTGTCAGACCATCCTTGCGCGCCATATCCTGTGTCTGTAAATAAAGCTTTGTACTCTTGACAGATACATTATATTCCACCAAGCAGGTTTCATAGTACGAGATTCCCTTCTCGAAAAAATTCTCCTCATTGGATGCGATCAGCATCATACCATACTGCTTGTTGTCGTTGATCATCGCAAGCTTCACCAGACTCTTAATATTTGTCTCACCAATAAAACGCAGCTCCTTTAATTCATCCCCGACCAGCAGCTCCGTCGTCTTCCGGCTCTCGGCAAAATCCGAATAAATCTTCTCAAAATCCTTGCGCAGACGGCGTTCCATTGAAGCATAATCCGTCTTGATAATACAGATTCCACGATTGTCCGAATTAACCGCTCCATCCATATACACCGCACAGAGCTTTGGATTCTTTACGTCCATGATTGCATCGACGATCACATTGATATTCTTGTTGATATCAAACGAAGACGCCATATAACGCATGATTTCCGTCTGGGACTCGATTTCCCGGTTTGCCTGTTCCAGATCATTTACGACCCGTGCCAGCTCAATCTTCTGGTAATTCACACATTCATTTACATTCTTTACCTTTTCCTGATACTCTTCGAGCTTTGCATTCTTATCCTGTATATCATTCCGTTCCAACACAAGCTGGGTATAATACGCCTCATGTGCATCGTTTGAATATTCGAGAAGTTCCGTCACAAACAACAGTGTCACGACAAAGATTGCAAGCACCAGCACATAACAGAACCAGAATGTCTCTCTCCGGAACTGCAATGACAGGCACAGATTGATAAACATCGGTATAAGCAACATCATCTTGCGGACTAAAATCGTTCCCTTGTCATAGTGTGAACCAAGAATAATGAATTCCAATGCAAGCAGGAACAAAATCATAAACATACCGACAAGCAGCACGCCCTCGTACGGAACAAATGATACGAAAATACTGTATGTAGTAATCTCAATCAACCGGAAAGTCGTCAAAAACTTCATATTCTTAAACACGCCCATGTGATAAAATACACTGTCAAGCAGTGCAAACACAAACACAACGGTTGCAAATGTCACGCAGACCGGCGTGTTGTCGGTGAACTTCATGACGCGTGACAACACGGTGAGCAAAACCATAAATACATAAAAAATCTTATGATATACTGTGTAATTTTTAATGAGATTTTCCGTAATATCCTGCATGTCTAGTTCTCCCAATAAATATCGATCACAGCCCCTTCATCGATCGGCTGTATAAATTCTGCATGTATGCCATTTACATTTGTAACAAGGCGCTTTCCACGCATCGTAGAAAGATCAAACGGATATACATCCAGAATATCCACAAATGTATAGCTCTGTTTTCCTGTCAAAGTGACAGGTGTTTTATTGACTACAACCGTGATTGCCCGGCTTACAGCTGGTGCTGGCTGTGGCTGCGGTGTCACATTCTGCTCCGCCTCTGTTTTACTTGTATCTTCCGTCACAGGTTCTGTGACCGCTGCTTCGTCTGCAACTTCCACGATCTCATCGTCCGGAATAATCGTTTCTTCCTTCCGGGTGACAAATTCTACTTCAAAATTCTCATAAATCTTCTCATCTTCATCGGCAATCTGATGGTTGACATACGCATAAAAATCCGTCGTCAGATCCATAAATGTGCGCAACTGTCCCACGGTATAATAATTCCGCATACAGACATCATCCCCATCCTGAATCTGATACATGGACGATGCAAATTCACCATTCACGGTTGCAAATTTCGGACAGGATACTTCGTTTCCATTCACCTTAAAGGTCAGCATGCCCGCATATTCCGGAAGTGTCGATAATTCAATCTCCGCAGATTTGCCCTTTGTAGACGGCTGAATCCGGATGTTATCGTTCGCCTCAATCACTGCGTTCATACCAGCGGTCTTTCCGTTCTGGGTGATCACCGCAGCTTCCCCGCTGTACCCACGCACGATCCGTGTCTTTTCATTTATCTTAAATGTGATATCATCGCCGCGCTTCGGGAAGATATCTTCGTTTGGAATACCGTACTGTACTGCCGCATCAAAGATTGTCAGCTTATCATTGTTATACAGCTTCACACGTTCGCCATTTACGTTGACAAAGATGCAGTTATTCTTCTGATCAAAGAAGTTCAAACAGATACCGATTGGTGTCACATAGAGCGGATCTTTCTTGATCCCCTCTACCTGAAAATCAATCGTATTCATCACTTCTTCGCCACGCAGAGCTACACGTTCTGCCGGAAGGTCAAGATCCTCTGCCAGTGTATCTGTAAATCCAGGCAGTTTTCCACCACCGCCGACTACAAACACCGCGCTGACGCTTGTTCCACCATTTAACTCAATGATTTTATCCGCGATCTTCTTCGAGATTCCTTCTTTTACTTCCTCCGTCGTCTGATAGATCTCCTCCGGAGTAATCTTATGGGAGATTCCCATAATATCTTTATATGTAACTGATTTCCGACGCGCACTGACCGTCTTTAACTTCTCTGCCGTCTGGAAATCAATCAGATATTTCTTTACCAGTGCCTCGGTCAGCTCGTCTCCGGCTGCCGGGATCATACCATACGCAATCACGCTTCCATCTTTTGTGATACAGATATCGGACGTTCCGGCTCCGATATCAATCAGTGCAATATTCAAAAGGCGGTACTGCTCTGGAATCGCTACCGTCATCGCCGCGATTGGCTCCAATGTAAGATTCGTCACATACAATCCAGCCTGCTCCACAGCCGCATACAGACTATCCACAACCTCTTCCGGGAGAAATGTTGCAAGCACATCTGCTGCAATCTTCGTTCCCTTGTGTCCTTCCAGATTCGTGATCTCGTAATTGTTCAGGAAATATTTCACAACGGTATAGCCAACACAGAAATATTTCGTTGTCTCATGACTCTCGTTTAATTCCTGCAGAATCTCATTGTGTGCCTGCTCCACGCCGATCAGATCGATCGAATGGATATATTCCTGTGTAATAACTGTATTCTCAGAGAATTCATACTCCCCGTGTCCGATCGCAGTTTTTAAGACACGACCAGCCGCCGCAATGCATACATCATGCAATTTGCGTCCGCCTAACTGTTTCTCTAACTGTTGTTTTACCTCGACAATATCCTGACTGACCTTTGCGATATCATGGATCTGTCCATCGATCATCGAACGGGTATCATGGTATTTGACAGCCATCGCAACTACATGAAACCGCTCCTGTTCTCTGTATCCGACTGTACCGACGATACTCCGCGTACCGATGTCCAGTCCAAATATTAAAGGTTCCGGATATTTCACTGTTGCCACGCCTGTTTCCTCCTGAAATTAGTCTGTTTTCCCATGATTAATTAAAATTATAGCATCTCCAAGTAAGATATTCAACCTATCTTTTAGTTGTTTTGATGAATTTTCATAGTCTAATTGATTATTTATAGTGAAATCTGCATATTTTCTATAATATGATTCCGGTTCCTGACTGTGGAACATCGCACGGCAGCGTTCCTCGGTATAGCCGCGCTGTTTCATCAATCGTTTGATCCGCGTCTCCTCATTGACATAGATATACCAGATTTCATCGCAGATCTCCTTATATCCATCCTGAATCAGAAGTGCCGCCTCGATCACATAGATCTTCACGTCCTGCTTCCGTTTCTCCTCGATGTCTTTCCGAATCCATGCCTTCACAGCCGGATGCGTAAGTGCATTTAACTGTGCAAGCTTTTCTTTGTCAGCAAACACGATCTGTGCAAACTTCGCCCGGTCGATTGCATATGGTTCCTCTGCCTGCAAAATCTCCGTGCCAAACGCTTCCACAACCGCCTGATATACTGTCTGTCCCGGCTCCATCAGCGTATGGGCAAGCTTATCGGTCTCGACAATATATGCCCCATATAAATTAGACAGGTCATATAATATTTTACTTTTTCCAGAGCCAACGCCTCCAGTAATTCCTAATATCAGCATTCTGAATCTCCCTGAATGTCCTTACTTCGCATCATACCAGCTGTCACCAACATTTGCATCCACAAGAAGCGGCACAGCAAGGTCTGCCGCATGCATCATCTCTTGCACCAAAATCTTCTGTACGATCTCTACCTCTTCCTTCTTTGTCTCGATGATCAGCTCATCGTGGATCTGAAGTACAAGCTTTGACTGCAAATGTTCTTTTTTGAGCCGACGATTCACACGAACCATTGCAATCTTGATAATATCCGCCGCAGTTCCTTGTACCGGGGCGTTCATTGCCGCACGCTCGCCAAAACTCCGTGTCATAAAGTTCGAGGAAGCAAGCTCTGGAATCGGGCGTCTCCGTCCAAACATCGTGACCGTATAGCCGTTTTTCTTCGCATCTTCCACCGTTCGGTCTAAAAATTCCTTAACCTTGCCATAGGTTGCAAAATATTTCTCGATATAGCCCTCCGCTTCCTTTCTGGAGATATCGAGATCCTGTCCTAGACCAAAGGAGCTGATGCCGTAAACAATTCCAAAATTTACCGCCTTTGCTTTCCGGCGAAGGGTACTGTCCACCTGATCGAGTGGCACATCGAATACCTGTGATGCCGTGATCGCATGGATATCCTCATCCGCCTGATATGCCGCAATCAAAGCCGCATCACCGGACATATGTGCAAGCACACGCAGCTCAATCTGGGAATAATCAGCATCAACAAACACCGATCCTTCCTCCGGAATAAAGACCTTACGGATTTCTCTGCCAAGCGGCATACGCGTCGGGATATTCTGCAGATTCGGATCTGCCGAACTGATACGTCCTGTCACAGTTACCGTCTGATGGAACTTGCCATGAATTCTTCCATCTGCCCGGATATAACCAGCCAATCCCTCTGCATAGGTGGAATTAAGCTTCGTAAGCTGACGGTATTCTAAGATCTTCGGTATGATCGGATGTGCATTTTTAAGCTTCTCTAACACCTCTGCACTCGTCGAATATCCGGTCTTTGTCTTCTTTCCATTTTTTAATCCAAGTTTCTCAAATAAAATCTCGCCAAGTTTTTTCGGAGAATTGATGTTAAATTCTTCCCCCGCCATTGCATGAATCTCTGCGGTAAGCTCCTCGATCCGTGTACGGAGTTTTTTCCCATACTGATGCAATGCCTCACCATCGACGCGGATACCATTTTTCTCCATCTCATATAACGCATACAGACAAGGAAGCTCCATCTCATCATAGAGTGATTCCATTCCTGTCTCTTTTAATTTCTCTCGCAAAACTGACTTTATCTTATATGGCACAATCGCCTGATATGCCATCCATTTTTGTACTCTTTCATCTTCGAAGGAGAAATATCCTAGTTTCTCCTTGCCAAGCATTTCCTTCTCTGACGGCAGCGTCACGTCCAGATACACCTTTGCAAGCGTATCGTATTCATATTCTGACTGATTTGGCTGTAACAGATATGCCGCAAGTCCAGCGTCAAATACTGCATCTTCCTCATGAAAATCCAAAAATGAAAGCAGCTTTTTCACGTGCATACATGCTAACTGCACCTGATAATCCCGGCTCAACGCAAGGAGATTGTCTGCAACCATCGCCTCCGTGATAAACATCATAAACCGAATCAGATAGACATGCTCCAAATCCATACAGACCGCAACGCCAAGTGCTTCTCCATCCTGTGTGATCCACGCAAAGGAAACTTCCTTCGCCTTTTGCAGCTTTGCAAGCAGAGCGTTGTAACCGTCAATATCATCGATCAATACTGTCTCGAAGGTCAGTTCTTCCTTCTTCTCAACCGAGAACCGCTTATAAAAGCTCTTTAACTCTAAATCTTCAAATAACGTATATGCCTCGGCATTAAACGGATCGTGATACGTTGCCTCTGAAAATTCAAATGGAATCGGGCAGTCCAGCTTGATCGTTGCAAGCGTCTTAGACAGGTATGCCAGATCTTTGTTCTCGATCAGATTCTGTTTCATCCTGCTTGCCTTCATGCTGTCCACAGCCGCATAGACACCATCTAAGTCACCATACTCCGCAAGCAGCTTTGCCGCTGTCTTCTCACCGATTCCCGGCACACCTGGAATATTATCCGAAGTATCACCCATCAGACCTTTCATATCTATGAAAATCAACGGTGTTACTCCATAGGTTTCCACCACATTTTTTGCATAATAATCCTCGACCTCAGTCTTACCATGCTTTGTCTTCGGGATGCGTACGAGCACGGTATCTGTCGCAAGCTGCAACAGGTCACGATCACCAGATAGAATCGTAACGGCAAAGCCTTCGCGCTCACCCTTCTTTGATAACGTACCGATCAGATCATCCGCCTCAAAGCCTTCCTGTTCCACGATTCGGATGTGCATTGCCTGCAGAATCTCCTTGATTCTCGGCATCTGCTCATGCAGTTCTTCCGGCATACCCTTTCGCGTTCCCTTATACGCCTCATACATCTCATGGCGAAATGTTTTCTTCTTTAAATCAAAAGCAACACAAATATGTGTTGCCTGTTCTTCCTCGATTACCTTCAAGATTATATTTAAAAAACCATAAATCGCGTTGGTATGTCTCCCGTCATTCGTTGTCATATCCGGGATTCCGTAAAACGCACGATTCATGATGCTGTTTCCGTCAATCAATAATAATTTATTCATCGCTCTCCGTCTCCTCACTTTCCGGGTGGGTTAATTGATATTCACGTAGTTTTTCATAAAAGGTTGATTCCTTCGGTTTCTGTGCAATCTGCACTTCCTGTACAATATCATTTAAGCAAACGGACATCTCCGAACCAAATGTATCGTAAAAATAAGTATCCCCCTGTGCTTCCAGTTTCATCCGCTGTTCGATATTATATACCTTATCCAGACATTGATTGTATACAAAAAACAAAAATACGACTGCCACTCCAAACACAAGTCCAAATGTGGAGAACTTGAAACGTTTCGCCTGCTTTACACGGTGTTCCAGACGATTCAGTTCATTCTCCAGATCCTTTGCAAAATTCTGTGACAGTTCCTGGTTGTTATCGACCTGATGCATGCCAACGATCAATGTATAGTAAATCTCCAGCTCTTCCCTGCAATTCTTGCAGTACCGCATATGCTTTACAAAATCCGGGATCACATCGTCCGGAAGTTTCTTCTCTATGAATGCCATAATATTTGATTGTGCTTCCAAACATGTCATAACTTACACCACCTGTCATAATCTCTGCCAAAAACAAAGAACCTAGATCGAAACGGATCTAGGTTCTTCAAAATGTGTATCTTAGTTATCGATCAGCTTTCCTTCACCATTCCAGCTATATAACTTACGAATCTCCTCGCCAACCTTCTCTGATGGATGCTCAGAAGCAAGTTTTCTAAGAGCCTTGAAGTGAGCCTGTCCACCTGCGGAAGACATATCAAGCAGGAAGTCTTTTGCGAATGTACCATCCTGGATATCCTTCAGGATCTTCTTCATTGTCTTCTTTGTCTCTTCTGTTACAATCTTAGGACCTGTGATGTAATCACCATACTCAGCTGTGTTAGAGATAGAATATCTCATGCCTGCGAAACCTGACTGATAGATCAGATCTACGATCAGCTTCATCTCATGGATACACTCAAAATATGCATTTCTTGGGTCATAACCAGCTTCGCAAAGAGTCTCGAAACCAGCCTGCATAAGTGCACATACACCACCACAAAGGACTGCCTGCTCACCG
>OJMI01001472.1_pt1 | contig 25646 bp, 42 predicted proteins | sample 1597131 | NCBI WGS metagenome assembly OJMI01 (sample SAMEA2452116, study PRJEB22498) | human gut metagenome | reverse complement strand
GAAACAAAGGAATATAAATGATAAATATTTGCCCTTTTGGGCTGGTGTCACAGATGAGATTTGGACTCACACGCATTTCTGCAACAGTTTTTGAGACTGTCTCGTATACCGATTCCGACACTGTGACATATATAAAATCGCCATTATACTAGCCTTGAGGTTCATTCAGTGCCACATTACATACACACAAACCTTTTATCAAGGATTTTATACTAGATAAACATTATTGATCATACTGAATATTCTTTGAACAGATACTGTTTAACGACTATTTGTTATTATTTACTGATTAAGCGTTACTCTTTTCATCAAATTAAATCCAAACAATTCTAAATTTTAAGATTTCAAGTCTCAAAACCAGCATTATAATCATCTTTTACATTTGACGATAATATGTAATTTGCTTTTCAGCATTTTCTATACTATTACTCTGTATAGGGGAGATGTAATCTTTAGAATTTTCAGTATAATGGCGATTTATTTTATTTTAAAAAACCTTCAAGTCTTAATACTCGATTTCGATGAGTGTATTTGCGTTTGAAACTGCAAGGACACTATCTACTTCCGAAGTAAATGCCGAAATCATTTCCTCAAGTTCCTTGATTTTATCAGAAAGTTTAAGAGGGTCAACAATTTCAGTCTTGTGGCTGTCGTAATAAGACTTGCGAAGATTTTCCATTTCCTTTAACGCTTCTGCTGTCAGGGTGGTCTTATCAGAATTAGTACCATTCTTAGCGTAATCGGTAGCAGCCATATCAGCCTTTGCATTTTCAGTTTCCATCTTGTTTACTGCATTTGCATACTGGCTACGAAGATTTCTAAGCAAATCCTTATAGTAATCCATTCCCCAGTTCTTCATTTCAATGGCTTCAGCAACGACATAATCCTTACCGTTGATTGTAACTGAAGTAGAGGAATTAGACTTGCTTACTGCTCTCTTGATGGCATTTCTGCGATTGATAAGTGTATTGACACTATCATAATCACTCTGAACATTAGTCTTAAACTCATCAACAGTCTTTCCGAGAATCGTCTTACTGCCAGACTTCATTGTTCCACAAAAAGTGCAATTAGAAATCTTGTCTGAAATTCTATCATTGAGAATTTTCAGTTCTGATAACGCCTTATGTAAATTCATTGTTTCCTTAATCATATAACTGCCTTTCTACTATGTAATAATTATTGTGTCCTTTGTTCCAATCAGCTATCTGTGTTTTACTTCACATCAGATATTCCCAGCAAACACCACAAGGAGGTTTGAAACTTGTTTGCCACTTTCCTCGCCACTATCTCCCGACAGGAGCGAGGTTTACACCATTTACACCATAAACACTAAACAGAAAGGAGTGCGCTAACTAGAACTTATAGAATGGTTATTGGTCGGAATTGCAGGACTCGAACCTGCAGTCAATCGGTTATGAGCCGAGTGCTTTACCTTACCCTTAAGCTAAATTCCGATAGGTGCTTGTCTTTCCAAGCTGTCTCCTCTAACAATCTTTTCATTCCCGCATACACATAGACACCTCCATAACGTCTTTTTATTTTTTGACGGTTCTTTATTTAATACCGTCAAATTACCAAAAATCTTACCAGTCAAATCAATCAATTTGCCTATAAAATCACCACCTTCAATAATTATTAAATGGCTATGGGAGAGGGGTTTGAACCCTCGAATAATAGTTTCAAAGACTATCCTCTTAACCACTTGAGTACCCCATAATATATTCCCACCTAATTTCCGCAGATTTTAGGCGATTACAGTCCACGCGGGATATGTAATTCTTTAAGGGTTTGGAGCAGACTGTACGAATCGGACGTACAACATCAATCAGCGATTGTGTAACCCTTTGTCTGCATATTAGCTAGGAACTGTTTACTTCCTAGCTTTTGGTGTGCCCGGTGGAACTTGAATCCACGACACCTTGATTAAAAGTCAAGTGCTCTACCACCTGAGCTACGGGTACATATCTTGCTTTAACATTCGTTAATATTTTGATTTTGTACTGTTTTTATATTGTGTAACGAACGATAAAATCTTAAAATTCAAACGGTCGAAACCGTCCGAATTTTTTGTGTAGGCTCATTCCAAAGCTGTTTGATTGATTTCGGAATTAACCTTGTGTATATATAATACACTATTTTTTAGAATTTGTCAATAGGGTTTTTCAAATTATTTTATTTTTTTGTTTTTCTTAATTTTCTTCCACCATTGACATTGCCATTATTCAAAAAATCTTCCTGCTGTAAACAATAACGTTCCCAATCATATTTTAAGGTCAAAGCCTGCAATAAAGTTGTAACAGCATAAGAACTACCAAAATCGAAAAATAACCCTATGCTTTCGTAATTATTCCAATCCAATGCCTTAGAACCTAAAACATTAAACCTTTCCCAAGCATTATATAGTTTGCCTGACCGCCATAAATGGGCAATAGAAAAACCAGCGTTATTTATCAATCGGATAAGAGACTCTTCCTTATAAGAACCTCTCCTTTGACACAAAAACACATTGCCCTCTCGATTGTATTCTACCCATTGCAGATGGTCTGAACGTCCATTCTCCCACCAATAACCAGAGGCATCATAATATTTCTCAAAATATTCTTTGACCACTTCAGGAATTTTAGCAGTCTTATCATTAAATAAAACAATTCCTTTAGAAATATTAATATCAGACCGTTTAATCTGTATAATTTCTGATGGATTAAACCCCATCCAGATTAAATATACGCCCAATTCGACAGGAGTTAAGACATCGTATCCATAAAGAGTGAGTATGGAAGTTCCTATTTTAGATTTTCGATAATCATTAAATGCGTTTCTGACTTGCTCAACATTAAGGAAATAATTAGTCCCCCCACATTGTTTAGCGTTTTCCAGATTATGAACAACGTTTTCTGGGTAATTATTGCCTAATAAAAACTGCTTAATTCTTCTTTTAACAGGAGAGATATTATTTGTAGCAACATTCATCTTTTGGAAACAAGACTCCCAATCAGGGACTGTATATCGACACAAAGGCAAATCAAAATCCATTAAATAATCTTCAAAGGGATATAAAAAGGATTCAAGGGATTTGTTTGCTTCAATCCATGATTTATAATTGCTTATGTCTTGCTCATGAGAATATTCACTTAATAGCACGGAGATACCTCCTTATCACAACCACCTTTGAACATATCAAGGATTTTGCCCAGTCCGATAGAAACAGCCAAGGCTATATCTACTTTATGCATTTCAGCTTCAGTAGTACTAGTAACATATTCCTTTAATCGACTTTTGTCAATCGTTGTCTGCTGTTCGCAAAGGCAAACACTTTTGGTTCTCGCTGTGATTACAGTATGAGTGGGGAGAGGCTTCTTTTCTTTTGTAGTTAAAGGAGCTACTATTACAGTAGGACTATATTTGTTCCCAATATCATTCTGGATTACAAGAACCGGACGAATGCCACCCTGAACGTGACCGTCATCATAAGGCAGGTCTGCATAATAAATGTCACCTCTCTTGATTTCACGAGTAAAAGTATCACACTTCTTAAACATATAAATTCCTCCTTGCTTGTGTGTTACCTTAGTTTGCAACGCAATATTGTATAACGAATTTCTAATTTTGATTATAACACACTACAGTTATTTTGTCAAGAGGGGAGACACTATTTTTTTTAAATTTATTTTCTATCCGGTAAAGGACACCCCTCTTCAATGTCCCATACTCCGACCTCATACTCTCCCGGATTGTCAGTCTTGCGAATAAACATAGTCTTTGTGATTTCTGAATACTTGTCCATACGCAAAGCATATCTGATTGTATCAATCAATCCCGATTTATGTTTCTTGGCTCTGAAAAAATCTATAACGAAATATTCTTTACCATCAATATTTTTTGACCATATCTCGTCTATAAATTCTTTCCGACCATATCCAAGAATATCTTTAGGAACGATATCCACAGTTTGAAAAGTTTTTGCTCTGTGTTCATTCCACAACCCTTTTATGTAGATTTCGCCATCTTCCCGGATTATCTTTACTACATCTGGTTCAGGATATTCTAGGTCTTTTAAGACATGCACCGCCCCACCAGGTATTCGGTTATGAGTTAATGACGGATATTCTGTAAAAAAGTCACGGTATATCCGCACATTATCGCCTGAATCAAGAACCTTTCCTATACACAAATCCTCGTATTCATCATCACTGTCATTGAACTTGGTCACGATATCATAGCCGTTATACTGCTTGAGAAAATTGCTTAGTTCTAACGTCATGTCATGCATATCCCACATCTTGATTTGCTCCGGAGACAAATTCGTTCCGTAAATCTTGGTAAACCTTGGGTCATTCAACCTCTCTGCGATTTTGCTTTGAAACCTTTTAACCATTGGAATCGTCCTTTCTGTTGATATAATTACCTATTGTGTCATGACCGTTATGGTATATTCCAATCCGATGACCACAATATATAGTGCTTGAAATTCCTTGTGTTCATAGTATATCACTTATTAGAACGTTTGTCAAGAGGCAAATTCATAAAAATAATATTTATGAACAAATCTATATATTGTGTATCACTTTTGGAGCAGATTTCTACCTCCGATAATGTAATGCTTCTAAAAGCTGTATCTCATCGGCGATAGAGTTATTACTTGCAACAAAGCAGTTAATTAATGTATCTTTCGGCATTCTGTTCTTAAAATTAGATAACTTCCGAATAAGCCTGACTGTAATAACTACCATAACGCATAGAGCAACGTTCAGCAAATCCATTCCGTTAATGGTATAGTCATATCCCTTGCAAGTCATAATAACTGTCCTGAATGTAATTCCAATATAGATGGCTGCCACATAAGGGAGTATTCCTGTCAGAGTAATCCATAAATCACTTATAACAGGGTGAGCAGTTGCAAAATTCACGTCCTTTCTACCAACTCTCTGGACATTACGTCTTATCTGTGTCTGTGCTGTTGTCATTTCTATTATCCTTTCTGTTTTTACATTATGAATTAGTCTTTACCACCGTAAACGGTAGCATGGTTATTCCAAGTTCCTTTGCAACCAGATAGCGTATGTATCCGTCTGTAATCTTCACAACGCCATTCTTATCAATCTTGATACCAACAGGACTGTCAATGGTGTGTCCTCCAAGGAGATTGCACTGTTTCTTAACCCATTCTATCTTTGCAGAATTAGGCTTTGTGTAATGTTCTGACGGTGGAGTAATAACGTTAAAGTCAATCACTCCAACAGGCTTCTTGCTAAGATAATAATTGAACTTACTGCGAGTATATGGCACTACAATAGCTTTGATTTCTGAAATGCCCTTGTTTTTGGCTATCATGTATGTTTTCCAACCAGTTACAAGCGTATATTCTGCGCCATCTTCTCTTGGAACAGTCAAATGCTTTACCAGAATAATAGAGTTATCGTCAATTTCTCCAGTGATAGTTTTACCTTTTTCAATGTCCTTGACATGAACGTTTGATGTGAGAGCAATCTTGTTCATAGAAATAGTTATAGCTGTGCTACGGTTGAGATTTATGAATGTGTCAAGTTTCATTATGCGTCCTCCGTCAAATTAGAAATTAAACTTATATTCCAGCGGTGTTGCACCCTTACCCTTATTATAATAGTTATTCACCATGATACGGGCAATTTTAGCTTCCGTCTTTGCTGTTGTAATACGGTCAGACTTAGCCATTCTGATAAGGTCAGCGGGATCTACCTTGGATAACTTCTTGATGAACTTATTATCGTCAAGTTCTCTGCTGTACAGATTAAGAATATATCCAACTGCCTTAATCATTTCTTGTCTAAACGCTGAATATGCGCCGTCCCATGTATCATTAAGAAGTCTGATAAGACGGTCAGTCTTATCTTCCCCGATCTTATTGTATGTAATCACAAGAGCCTTAATAGCGGTTATTCTGCTGTCGGCAGTTGCTCTCTTATCTTCGGTAATGCCAAGTTCAACGCCATTCTTCTTGCACAGATTAGCAAGAGTTGTCATGGTTTCATCTTCTGCGTAGAAAAGCCCCTTTGCTTTGTCAGCATACTGTAACGGAATTGAGCTGTCATTCAGCTTGACAAAGTACATGGATTCTTCCTGCTGAGTAAGCCCTCTGATGACCTGACACTCCATAAGGTAATTGTCCCCAAAACGTTTCTTCGCACCGTAAAGTCTATGCTGACCATCAATAACATACCACTTACCATCACGGTATGATACCACAATAGGCTGAAACAAGTTCTTGTCAAAATTAGAAGCTATATTCTCCGCTAACCTTCTGTTCCTTAATGTCCTCTGCGATGTGTATGTAGTGTTCAACTTATATATCGGAATAGATATAATTTCAGTCTTCTCACCACTTACATTAGCTGTCTGCCCGGTTTCTGCCATCTTCCTCTTGTTTTCAAGATAAAGCATTGCCTGTGTTTTGTTGGTTTCCTTTGACATTGCGTTCATAGTGTTCATAATATTTTCTCCTGTCGTTGTATTTTTGTCAAATCAAAGATGAAATGACATTATGGATTTGGTCGAGCCTTTCAAGGCAGTCAGCTATTTTATGTTTAGATTTTTCGTCCTCTTCATCAAAGGTATCGATATATTCCGGAGATAGTATGCGTTGCATAACCTCCTCAATATAATCCACACCTCTATTAAAAAGGTCGGCTGTATTATTAAGATGTGTTTCGTGAGAAGAATTAATATCTTTTATTTCAGCGTATATTTCCTCAAAGGATTGGGGGACGTTTTGTAAGACTTCTACTCGTGAGATAAACTGATTATTGCTTATTTTCCCTTCGATAAGGGCATTGATAGTTTCCATATCGGCGGTTTTGGAAACTCTGACAGTATCACGATATCGTCTGATACTTAATGATGTATGGTTGATATACTCAACCATTTTATCAAAGACATCATTCTTCCCCATCTCCAAAAGACTGTTCAAATGATTCGAGGTCGTCACTGTCGCTTCGATATCCGCTACACTGACTATTTTCTCCACATTCAGTGACCGCAGGAGCTTCAGATAATACGCATTCGGGGTTCTCGCTTTCGCTCTCTCCGTCTGATCGGTAGCTTTCTGTGCTATCTCCAGTATCGTCTGAACTGTCAATGGTTTCAACTTCTTCATCGGTATTCACCTCAACCTTTGTGATATTATAATCTGCTATGTAATCCGTCATGGCATTAAGGATAACGCCACGGCGGGAACTTACGCTTTCATAGGAATACTGCTTTGCTCCAGAGCCGGACTTTGTGGCAGCATACTCGTTATATTCTATCCTTGCGCTTGAATGCAGGAAATGTACAAGGAAGTCTGTGAACTGCTCATCTGTTCCTTCCCATTGGTCAAGAGCATCAATGATATGAGGAATATTGCAGGCATTAAAGAACTCAATATCTTCCTCAACAAACTTTGAACTGCCCGTGATGTCGTTCAGACGGTCAAATAACTGACCAATCCTCTTAACGCTATACTCGTTTGCCTTGATATCAAATTCTTCCGCAAAATTGTTCATTTCAGTTGCGGAAAGGTCACAGTCACAACCCATCATAATCATCATGGTTCTAGTAATGCAACCGAGGATACTATCATTCTTAGCATTACAGCCGTCTATATTATCCCAAATAGCATTCTCGCAGATAGGCTGGAGATATTTCATTGTGTTTGTTCCGAATGCAAGTCTTAACTTCTGATTGGGCTTGAAAGATACTCCGTTGTTAATGTTGTAGATGATACCATCAAGTTCATCGTCAGTAAAACCTACATACTCGTAAAGGGTAATATCATAGTCGAGAATTTTTCTCTGGAGAGCAGGGGGAAGCTGTTTGAATTTCTTTCCGGCAAGTTCGACCTCATAAGCAATCGTTTCTCCGCTTTCAGAACGGCACACGCACTTTAACGGCTTTGTATTCTTGCTTAACGAATATTCATTATTTACATATCCACACATAGCTGTTGTTCTCTGTAAACCATCAAGCAATGATTTCGTCAAATACATTGCTTCGTGTATTCTTTCGCCTGTATAAAGGATAGCACCGATAGGACGGTTCTGAAGAATGGATACGATAAGTTCACTTTTCTTCTTTGTTGTCCACTGACTATCGAGTCTCTGAACAAGAGCATCACGGCAAAACTCACCTTTTAACACCTTATCCACATACACCTCAAGGGGCATTGCCTTATGATTGACTCTACCGTCCGACACATCAGTATCAAGAATAACATAGGTCTTACCGCATATCTCAACAAGATTATCCGGTTCTTTCTTCTTTCTAGCCATAATCGTATTCCTTTCTATGAATTATCCGTTATACTGAAACTTACCGTTATAATAGTCCTCAATGAACATTTCGAGAATTTCAAGCCCGAGGTTGAGATTGAGCCATTGAGCCTTGAGTTTCTGAGAGTCAACCGTTAAATAATATTCAACTGTTGTTCTTACATCAGAATGATTCAAAGCTTTACTAGCTACGATCGGATTTCTATTATCAACCCAATCACGAGAAATGAACTCTGCAAAAGTTTTTCTCATACAATGAGAAGAAAAATGTCCCTCAAGTCCAAATTTCTTTGCTTCTTGAATGATAATTCTGCTTAAAGAACTAACACAATAAGGGGCAATTTCACGAGCCACACCATTCTCATCATATTTTTCGCCAGTGGTAACAGTCTTTTTTACTTTGCCATCTTGAATATATGCCGTTCTGTTACCTTCCCCGGCAAAAAGATAATTGTTGAGCGTAAGATGATTTATGTCAATTAAAAATTGGATAGCCATTTTTACAGCCTTATTGAAATAGACCTTCCTAGACTTACCTGTTTTACTTTCATTCAAGAAAATATAGTCTTTAATGTTTCCGTTGTCATCAAGGACATCCCTTACCCTTATGATAAGTCCATCTCCGGCTCTATAGCCAGTGTTAATAACAAAAAGAAAAGCTAATGCCTTTGTGAACTTCCTTTTACTTGATGATTTACAATTCATCAATAAAGAAAGCAAGATGTTATCTATATCATTTTTATTTGTAAACGCATCAGCACTATGATTTTCAGAATTTATTGAAACTCTTGCAACCAGATTACGACCTTCTCTTTTTTTCTTCAAAACAACCTTAATCTCTGACTTAGCAACAGGGAGGGGGAGTGCCTTCGGAATTTCTTCCTCTGCGAGATTTGTGGTGTTAGCTCTCGGTACAAACCTTATAGATGAACGCATGAGTTTCAGTCCTTTCTATATTCATTACTATTTGCTAATAATTATTCCAGTGATTTCATAAAATATATTACTATCAAAGTTGGGCAGTTTCATTACTTCCTGTCTCTCATTCTCAGATAGATTTTCCCACATCATTTTACAAGCTGTTTTAAAATCTACAGTTTTCAAATATCCACCTGTTGTTTCATATTTCGGATTAGACTTTTTCTCGTCATCCGACATATTGACTGAATATATCCACCACGAGTTTTCAAAATTCCAATTAAGAATCTGAATGCCCTTTAATGAATGTATTTCATCTCTTGACATTGATGTTGGTTTATTGAATAAAAAAATATTCTGTTCAACACTGTTAAAAAAACCTGTGCTATAATTGGTGCTGTTCCAGTCACCTGTGTTCCAGTCACCTGTGTTACCCAGTCCTGTACAATTTTTGCCGTCATTAACAATTGTAAGCAATTCTGACCATTCAATCTCACGGATAATTTTAATCTTATCCGTTACTGATTTATCTTCCTGTGTTTCCACAAGACCGAGAGCTTCAACCTCCGCAACTTTATTTTGGCTGTTAAAATTATAATAGTTAAAACAGTCGCTTGCTTTCTGGCAAAAATGGAAGCCCGCCCACACATTTCAATGTTCCCATTATGTACAAAAGTTTCTCCTACCTTATACTGAAAACCTCTGCACGTCCAATCGGGATTGAATACCTTAAAACCTTTAATACTCATAATATTTACCTTTTTATCCTTTCTATCTTGACAAATGATGTCTGATTGTGGTATAATAAGCTAATAGAATTTACCATTTCTTTTGGATTTGGTTTCTTGCTTGTTTGCTATGTTTAGATTATATCACCTCAAGCGGAGATTGTCAATAGCAAATCTGAATAAAATGAGAAATTTGTTACTTATTACCCAAATTATAATGCTCGATTTGGAGGTTTTGCTAATGACAAACATTTTCTTTGAGAGATTATATCAATTATGTGAAGAAAAAGGGACTACCCCCAACCCACTATTGACACCTCTTGGCATTTCATCAGGGACAATAACCAGATGGAAAGAAGGGGTTCAACCAACTGGGAAATTTCTAATAATAATTTCAGATGCCCTAGGCTGTTCTATAGACTATCTGCTAGGCAGGACAGACAACCCTCAATCACACACAGACAAAGAAATTCTAAGTTCTGATGAACAAGATTTGCTTGAAATATATCGCAATTTTAACGACAAGGGAAAAGTTGCCTTAAAAACACAAGCAGGTATTTTGTCTACTGTCCCATTGTACACCAAAGAAAACCAAATGAATTGATGGAGGATGTTATGAGAGACCTTTATGAAATTGGAACAATGGAATTTAAAGACCTTAAAAAATATATAGAGCTACCGTCTTTTCAACGAAGTGTTGTTTGGTCAATTGAGAAAAAGGAAGAATTTATTGATACCGTGCTAAAAGGTTTCCCTTTTGGTTCTCTTTTATTATATAAAAGTAGCCCATCCTCTTACTTATTAGTCGATGGGCTACAAAGATTTACGACTTTAGATGATTTCTCGAAAAATCCATTCAAGTATATAAAAAACTATGAAGATGAATTTAAGGAATATTTCGACAAGATTATTGGTACATTAGTACCTGTTGTAACTACAAATTTTACAATTGTTAAAACAGAAATAACAGAATCTATTAAAGCCAATTTAACAAAAGAAAACAAAACTACTTGTATTGTTAATCGGGTAATATCTGATGTGTCAGTGTTGAAGGAGAAATATACAGAATGTTATGGTATTCTTTCTGAACTTATTGAAAGCATAAAAGATAAATATCAAATTCTTAATAAGAAAATCCCCTATGTATGTTATTCAGGGGATGAAGATTGTCTGCCCCAAATTTTTGAAAGGCTAAACGCAAACGGTACAGTATTAAGCAAATATGAAATTTATGCTGCCAAATGGAGTCATATCATTTTCAATTACAAGGATCCGTCTATTCTTAAATTGGTAGATGAAAAGTATCAGAAAATGGTAGAAGATACAGGGGTAGAAATACAGAACTATCAAGACGGTCAAGTAATGAGAGAACAAAAAGTAAATCTTTTTGAATTTTGCTTTGCATTTGGTCGCCTTATTTATAAAGATAATCCTTACATAATTTTCAAAAAACAGAAATTCTCCACATCTGATGTAGCTTCAATCGGATTTTCTTTATTATCAGTAATTCTTACTAAAACTACCAGCAGCCTTAGCACAGTTGCAAACTGCTTCACTGACATGAGTGCTGATAAAATTAAAAACTTGATTAAGCTGAAGGAACTTATTTTGACTTGCCTTGCCCATATAAGTAAGATTTTATGTAAATACATCATGTTCCCCGATAATAAAAATTCTATAACAAAATATATAGAACATCAGATTTTATGTATTGTTGGGACATATTTTAACATGAAATATTCTGTTTCTACAAAAGATTTTAGTATCACTGAAAAAACAGGGACGAAGAAGCTTGAAACAGCGTTTGAAAAGAATATGCCCATGCGCTATTTATATGAAATCCTGTCAGGCTATTGGAGCGGAAGTGGAGACACCAAGATTGCTGACGAATTATCTAAAGATATATCAGACAATCGTTATTTAACTCCGATCCCTCTTTCTACATGGGAAAGGTTTCTTCATGATTGGATGCTTGAGCAAACTCAAAAATCAATGAAAAATACCCCAACAGAAAATAAATTATTCTTATGTTTTTTACTTAGAATGCGCAAATCTAACGACAATTATATTAATAGCAAACCGCTTAATGTTGAATTAGTAATCTCTAAAAGCCGTTTTACTCAACAAATGAAAAACAGCAAGGGGATTTGTGCCATAGGGAACTTATGCGTTCTTCCACAATTTGAGGTACATAGCAAGCAGGAATATACTCTGTATGAAGCTGTAAAGAATCGGTCGTTAGTGTTTGATATTAATGATTCTGTTATTAATGACTTTCTTTATCCTGTGGAATCTGAATTATTATTTTTAGATTCTGACTTCACCGAAGAAAAATATCTGTCGTTTTTAAAGAATAGACATGATTTTTTAATCAATAGATTCAAAGAGACTTTGCGTGGTAATGTGTAAGTAAACAAAGACCCTCGTAGCCACATTAAGTAGCTCCGAGGGTAAATAAATATTAACAGAAAGGTAAGGTATTTTATTATGTCAAAAGGTATTGCAGACCAGCTCAAATCTATCGAGAAAGAAATCCAACGCAAATCTGACAAGTATCAAGAACAATTGAACAAAGTTCCTAAAGAAAAATGGTTTACAAAAGAATTTATGCACAGTGTTCATCTTTCTGAAACAATAAAACAGTTCTTTGATAAGGCAAATGTTGATATTTCTCATATTGATAATTTGTCTAATGAGGAAAAATCAAAGTTAAAAGCCAAACTTCCTGTTAAATTCAAAACATGGGATGATTTTCTTAAAGAAGCGTTTGCATTTAATGTAAAACAATTCTTATCCAACCTTTAATCGGGCAGGGAATACGGGAATTTCACCATCTTCTACTCTAGTTTCCCAATCAAACATATCTGCACTAAGGACGGTATCTGTTGTAAGAGAGCCGTCCTTAATCTTTTCTTCGATAAATGCTTTTGTTTTATCTATATCTAAAAAAACATTGATATGAAATAAATTATTATCCATTTTATCACCTCTTTTCTATTTTAGTATGTATCTGGTACAATATAATTATACTACAAAATTTTGATTTTGTCAAGATGTTGTATAAAACGCTGTGATTGAATTGCAAGCAACACAATATCTTGCTAATGTAAATACAAAATTTCTTAAATACTGGCAGAAGGGCAGAGAAATCATAAGTCCAAATGCAAAAGAAAGAGGATTACTTTATGGTAGTCCTCTTTTATTATTATAAATAACATTTATAAAATTAATATTGACAATCAGCACGATTTATGTTATAATATGTCATATAAAACATTTGGTTAAATTCGGAGGTATATTATGAGAGCAAACACAAAGTACATCAAACAATGCGTTGCAATGTCCTTAATCCTTTCATCAGTTCTGTTATCTGGCTGTGCAAGCAAGATAGATGAAGTATCACAAAAGATGATGGACGATATCAACGCTATCGGAACGGTAGAAATCTCTGATGAAGAAGCTATTGAAAAGGCTGAAAATTTATATGCCACTCTTACCGATAAGCAAAAGGAGCAGGTCAATAACTATGCTGATTTGCTCAATGCCAGAGATGAATTAGATAAGTTACTTGAAGAAAAGGCTAAAAAAGATGCCGAGGAAGCAGAACGTCTTGCGGAAGAAGAACGTAAAGCCGAAGAAGAAAGATTAGAAAAAGAAAGACAAGAAAAACTTGCGTCTTATACACCCGAAGTGAAATATTGCGCCAGAGCCATTATTACTGTCAAGCGGGCATTAAAGAATCCTGATTCAATGGTTGTCCACAGCTTTTACTATGGTAAAACAGATAATGGGGAATCCGTAAATTTAGATGTTACTTCTGAAAATGGGTTTGGAGGTTCTAATAGAGACACTTTGTTTGTAACCGACAATGTTGATAAATGGGGGTTAGAAATTGTTACAACCGAGACGGGAATGGGAGTAATGAAAGATAATACTATAGTCGATAGTGAAATGACAAGATTATTAGATGAATATGATGATGTAGATAATGCTACCGTTCTCCAACTTGTCGATGAATATGAAGAAACTAAAGACATTTCTCTTATTTATTAATTATTTTCCATAATAATTTTACCCTATTCGTTACGAATAGGGTAATTTCTTTCTTAGTGAGCCATATTTTTCTACAAATCGACCTATAAATCCTACGATGAAACACTCATTTCATGACATCTCTTCAGCTATTTTGTTAGCCATATGATACAAGTAAACACAGCATCACTATTAAGTAATGCTGTGTTATTTTTATGCCTGTTTACTGCTTGCTAAGAAACTCATCAATGCTATTCTTGATAATATTCATTCTAGTTAAAATTTCATTCTTTGTTGTAGAATGATTACTATTGTATTCCTCGGGCGTGTTCCAAAAGAAATAATCTAACCAATCAGCAAGTTTTTCGGAATTATCAAGCTTGTTTACATAACGCAAATAACTTGTGAAATTGGTTATGTTGAACATCGTCTTTGCAACAGCAGAACCTTTTTCAACAAGAATATTATATGCTCCGAGCAACTTATCATAAATGCCGTTGATTTCTTCCTGCTTGTCCTCTGTTATTTCGAGGTTTTCAATTATTTCGTTAATATGCTTTCCCGAATATTTCGGCTCGTCCTCATATAGAGCAATATAAGTCTTAGCAATGATTTCATGATACTTTTTCTGGTTGAACTTGTTTGCTGTAAGCATTGCCTTAAAGATTCCATGCTTTGATAATGCTTCAAAATCGTCCATGTCGGAACGTCTTATTCTTGCCACATCAAACGGGGTCATCTGCTCACCAGAATTGATTCTAAGCATGATGAAACGCATTATTTCTTCCGAAGCATTATCTGCTATCAGAACTTTCATGGAAGCCCCTCTGAGCTTCTCTTTAAGTTCCTCAGGTAACTGACTAAACTTGCAACCATTAACGTTGTAGTAATGCCCGTTGCACTCAATCAGAGGATCATTCTTTAATCCACACAAGGGAAACTCGTCATTCAGATAAGAAACAATCGAGCCGAGCATTCTCTGCTTACCATCATACACCTGATAAAGCTTCATCTTCCCCTTGCCGACCTGATTTACTATGAATGCAGGCTGGAACTTATACAGTCCGGCGAGAATGGAATGAATGTATGCCGACTTTCTATCTTTCTTCCATACAACGGCTCTCTGCTGTGGGATTTCAAAATCAAGAAGTTTATTACTATTTGTGTATTTGATATAAATATCTCTGACACTCCATGTGTCACTATTAAGCTTTAAATCATCCGTGGACAGAATATGACTATCCTCGGTAATTTCAACCTCACAATCTTTGATTTTAGCCTTCTTAGAGCCGGCTGGCTTAGTCGAGGATTCTCCTTTTTTAGGTCTGCCTCTGTGGCTCTTAGGCTTTTCTTCGCGGTTATTTCCCACAACAGAATTTTCATCTATTGTTTCAGGCTGATTCCCCGGCTCTGTGTTCTGTGTGGTTTCATCAAATGTTACCTGCTCATCTTCAAATGCCATATTAACCTCCATGCTCCGTTTTGAAATTAAGAAATATATACCATTTACTAATTATTTATTTTATCATAATTTATTCCCTGTGTCAAGTATTTTATTCCGATTTTTATAAAAATAATTCGTGATTTAAGCAAAAATAAAAAATCCACCTTCGGATAGAAGATGGATTTTATTAATGTTTTTGATTTTAGCTTTGGTATCTCTTTCTTGCTTCATCTGCTGAATATTCATCAAGTAGATGCGATATTCCTTTCGGTGGCTTAACACCTGCTACGTCAAAAGCAAGGAGAATGTATCCATTAATAATGCTGTTACACATTCCGGAATTGACAATCTTATCAAAATACTCCGATGGTTTTCTCCACATTGCGAATGCTTCCTTCATTTCTTTCTGCTCAGCAGGGGAGAGGTCTTCAAAATTCATAAAATCTCCTCCTTAATTATATTGTGTTAGTAACTTCACAATTATTAGTAGCTTGAATACAATAATAAAACTTATATTTTTTGCCAGTTGGTGATATTGTATTAGGAGCACAATTGATATAATATTTATTTTCCCCTATCTGTACTATATCCCCTATGTTTAGTGTCTTATTTTTAACGAGTGCTAATGGGAAAAGGCTATATGTTCTAAATAATAAATTCATAGTGTTTTATTCCTCACTTCTCATCAAGATTTATTCCGTAAATATCTTTTATCCAACCACGGATGGTTCTGCCATAGCCGATAATTCCTTCCCATTCGCAAACACAGTTAAGAATTTCTGACTGACTCATAGCATTGATATCATCATCTTTGCTTGTGTCTGTTGGTTCAAGGTCAAGATTCTGGCGTACTATGCGGAGTATGTTTTCGGGATATGTCATTGTTTTATTCCTCACTTTCAGTATAATGCTTTCTTCATACGGTATGCAAAACCCGTAAAGCATTTATGTATTTCTTCCTTGATTGTGGCTGCGGTCAGAAACCTGTAATCATTCCGTGTGGTGATTATTCGGTAAACCTCGTCCTCGGATATCTCGCAGGCATCCTCGCCTGTGTCATCGTCATGATATTCATTCTCTGACATAATGTTGTCTATGTCTTTGTAAAGGTTTGATATACGTTTCATGTGTACGCTCCTCCTATATTCCTGTTGTTTTAAGTAACACATTATTTAGCTCTATAGCCTGTTTGTACGCTTCTCTAAGAGAAACATTGTCTATCACGGTTTCGATATGTTTTCTCCGATCGTCATAAACGCAAATTGAGTATTTGTAGCTCATCTGCTGAGCATTACCTAAATGCTCATGCACCACAAGGCAATAATTTTTGTCTTTTCGGCTTATTATAGCCAAAATGTCTTTTACTCGTTTCCGTGATACTCGTTCAAAGACATTACATTCTTTGCCTTGTATTGTTATTTTTCCCACAAGAGCCTCCTCATACTTCGATTACCTTATACCAGAAATTTTCATCTCTTGTATTTATAGCTGCCGAGTCAGCTTTTAGATTACTTCCTCTATCTGCTCCCAGTATTCTTCGGGAACGTCCTCACCGAGGATATCATAGAGTAAAGCAACTTCTGTTTGAAGTTTAGCAGTAAGATTTGCTGTTTCCCAAACCGTTTTAGTGGTAAACTCTTTTTTGTTCAAGTCTTGAAGTTCGGCCAGCTTTGAAAAAAGCATCTGTAAAAGTTCCTGCTTGGTTTTCATGACGTATTCTCCTCATAGAATATTGATTTTATTCTTTTGGTTCATGGTTTATCATTTTTCTGATATCTTCTAAATCAGAAAGAAAGTCATATGAGATATAATCGTGTTCATCAGTATTTCTACATTCTGAAACAATTTCATCATGGTATACATTTAATACCCATAAGGCATTTTCTATTCTTGCTATGTCAGCCTTGTTTAATGTGTTAAACATCTTTGTTTCCTCCTTAGAAAGCTCTAAATCCTCATGTTTATTATACCATATATTTGGCATTTAGTCAACGTGTTTTTGTGTTGTTTTCAGCACAGTTAATTCAGAAGTGCCTGTTGATTTCTTCCTCTGAATAGCCTAGTTTCAATAACTTCTTTATGTGCTTTTCAAGGCATTTTTCACGACTGATGTATGATACTGTTGCTATGTTCCCATAACGGATATACCAGCATCTTCCGTATGATGAGTAATTCCCAAATCTGGGCTTTATCACTTCAATCTGTCCTCCCACTTAATTCTAGGATCATTCCAGCTTGTCCATGATTCCTTGCCTCTCATGCACTTGTTGAGATGGTCATACCAAATTTTGTCATTGTCCGCTACAAATTTTCCATAACGCTGCTGAGCAGGTGGCATTCCCTTTCCGATGTGCATATCCTTGAAATCACAAAAGACGGCAAAGAGTAAACAAAGTATTCCAAACATCAGACTATCACCTTCTTTCGCAGGTCGGCTCTGGGCATTTTCCGTAAATTGACCTTATAGCAGGGTAGGGGTTTTTTTGTGGGGTTTACTGTTTTCTTAAGTGATACCATGATTTATTCCTCCTTAATGTAATTCTTTTCGTTGTATTTCTTCCATTCTCTTGCTACTGAATAAGGGATATTTATTTCAACCTCAACGGCATTCCTTGCTATGGGCTTGATTTTACCCCAGATTTCCATTGTAGCAAAAGATGTACCACATAATCCGTTTGTCAGCGGGATTGTGATTTCTCTTCCATTTTCGATTACTTTGACGAAAATCTCCGTATCCTGTTCCATTATGTTGCTTAATTCAAGAATAGCCATGTAATATCCTCCTCTCAAAGCTCTATTTCCTGTTCAAATTCAGCCTCAGTCATTCCCAGGTCAAGGAACGTTTCTTTAATTTCTTCCTTGTTCTTCCCGTGAGTGTCGAGCATTTCAAAAATAAACTGTGTCATTGCTTCAAAAAGTTCTGCTTTTCTTTCGTTAGTCATAATAGCCTCCATACATTTAATTCATGCCTTAACAAATGGCTTTGTTATGCGGTTTGTCAAGGCGAATTTTCCGATAGAATTGTTATTTCATTGCTTCCATACCATCCGTTGTGTTAGGCTCGGTATGAAGTATTGTCGGAGCTTTTCGGCTTGATTTATGACGTTTTGTGTAGGGATTTTCCGTCATCAGGAATATGCGGTCATTGTCTGTTTTTGTCCACATTAAAGGACTATGTATTATCTTCATTACTGTTACCTTCCTCAATAGAAATCACTCCGCAGGGCACATCTCCGTATGCACAGCTTTTCCCGCTAAAATGCCTCATGCAATCGTTTAATATACAAGCCTTTTGATAACCGTTTAAGCTATCAAGACTAATCTTTTTCCCGTTAAAGTCTGTCAGCGTATAACGATCAGGGAATTTTTCATCGCCATACAATGTGTAGATTGCTTTGAAGTCACGGAGATATGCAAGAATGGCTTCAACCTCTTCCGCTGTTATATTAGGCTTCTGGCGGTGTAAATCCGCTTCAAAATATTTCTTATCATCTATTGTATAAGTTACTTTGCGCATGATTCAATCCCTCCTCAACATCTAGCCATGATATCATTCATCATGGCTGCGTATTCTTCCATTGTCAACGGCTTTAGCGTGCCGTTATTACGCTCTAGACAAGAAGATATATAATCCTCAAAGCTGTTGTTATACTCCTGTCGCTCATCGGCGGTCAGCTCGTCAAAAATCTTCCGCAAATACTCACGGTTGATTATATAGCCGTGTTCTGTGTCGAGATAGTGTGTTGTCATGGGTTATTGTCCTCCTTAATGATAGACTACAGTTGCATTGTTTATCCGCTGGTTATTCTTTTTGTCTCTGAGAAATTCCGTGATCTGTTCCTCAGTTTTGAAATCAGGCACTTTACAACGAAAATATAATTGCTTCCGCTCAATCTCTTTTTCGTTCTCATCAAAGCGTGAGAAAATAACCATTATATAGCGTGTGTTACCGTTCCATATTTCGCCTTCATTGTCGATATTGTAGCTTCCTATATACTTAACCATATAATTATTCCCCTCCTATTTAGTTATTCCGTTAGTGTTTGGTGATCCGTCAAGAGTTCATGCACTCAATCTGGATATATTGCCGGGAGCGTTGCCCGGCTCGGTAGTGGTGATTAGTACTCAAGTGAGAAATAAGCGTTACCAAATGTATCTTTCATTCCGTCAAGAAAATAGCGCAGCTTCTCGGGATTCTGCTGGAGTTCGGCGAAAATACTATTCAGTTCTTCCGCGCTAATCTGCTTGCAAATATCCTTTGCGCGTGAAATTGCTATAGACTGCCCGATTCCGTAAATATCATTGATGTTAAGCTTCATAGTGTAAATTCCTTTCTGTTTCTGTTTTTATTGGTACTCCTTTTATCCTCATGCGGATGATCGGGAGATATGCAGCGGAGACGGTTTTATTTCTCCGCTGATAGGTGATATGATTGAATTACCAGTTGTAGACTTTACCGCCCTTTTTGGCTTCATCAAATATATCACAATGTTTTCTGGCTAGTCCGTGATCTGCTCGATATCGTTTCAGGGCTTCGCGCTTACTGTAGCCTAAGTATAATTGATTATTGATTTTCAGTCCACCAACAGTATAATAAATGTGTATATGCATTGTAAATCCTCCTATCAAATGTGGATTTTATTGTAAATTAATCCCAGTTAAATACAAGCTGCGGGAATGCCTTTTCAAGTTCTGCTGAGTCTATGCAAGTATAGTCACCTATTATGCGCCCTTGCTTGTATATGTTGCCTCTGTACCGTGCATCAAGATCATTAAAAGTAATGTCGATTTTGTCCGCTTCTGTTGGATTATCTCCATACCACATATCAATTTTAATCATCCCTTTACACCTCCGTCAATTAATTTCGCCTATTTCACAAAGATAATTTAAAGCATCTTTGATTATCTCAGGGAAATTATCATAAATTTTCCCGTCCTCGTCATAATCTATGCCTTCATTATATCGGCGGTTCATCTTTTTTGCATGGTATTTTCTTGCCTTATATAGCGCATTTTCCCATGTAATTTTCCCGTAAGTGTCCATAACTTTTATAACCTCCTATTAAATCTTTTAGCTATTCCCGTTCTGTAATGGTTTTGAGTGACTTATTCAGTCCGACAAAAGCGACTTTTCAGCCGTTTTTGTTTCGTCTTAATTCTCAAAGACTCATCAGGGACTTTAATTAATATTAAACGTAATTATGCCTTTGCAGTCCTCAAACACATTATCAATGCTTGTGACATCTGCTTGTAATAATTCATCTGGAACATCTGATATAAAACCAGTATATATAACTTTTTCCTTTTCGTTACTCCAGATTGAAAACACCTGCATTTCAGGATCAACAAACATTTCAATAATTTCTTCTACTGTAAACATCTTGTTTACCTCCTCAATCAATAATTTTCCGTGAGTGCAGCGCCGATTATTTCAAGGGCGTTTCTGTTGGCGAAAATCTCCGCTTCCTTGCTATTTGGCAAATAGGCGCAAAATACAGCGTCCCTATTGTCTTTGAATGTGTAATACATGGTTAAATCCTCCGTTGTTTTCTGTTTTGGTGTTCTGGAATGGCTTCAAGCATTTTAAGCTATTCAGCCGATATATAAACGGTTTATTTTTCGCCTACTCCGTTAAAGGGCAGAAAGTATGATTATTCTATCACACATTCAATAACGGTTATTCCCTTTTTGTCCCTAATCCTTTTTCAAATGTGAGATAGTCAAGACGACTATGTTCATCTTCTGAAAGTACTTTTAAAGTGATATCAAATATATACCCACTTCCGCAGATAGATAAATAGCCTTCTTCAACAGCTGTCCCGATTTTCCACATAGGAATATTAAAACGGCTTGCAATATCCTTTATTGCTTTACGGCTGATTATTGATACATTATCAACATCATAAAGACTATTGATTAATTCAGCAGCGTAAAGGCTATTTCTTAACGTTCCAACTGCTGATATTAAGTCAGCTTTTACAAGTAACTTAATATCGGCGGTGTTGATGTCTCCTGATTTAATCAGGGCTTTTAATTTAGCTATTTCAGCAGCTGTAAAAAAATCTGTTGATTTCATGGCTTCAATCTCCATCCTGTTTTGTTTTTGTTAAGTGTTTACGGCTGTCGCCGTTGGTGGTGGTTTTGTTTTTCGCCTAAATAACCACTAAAAACGGCGGGGAAATTCAGTCTATAGCCTTTTTAATTTCACGATAAATCAGCCGTGTTAAAAAAGCTTCGGCTTCACGTTCGTTATATTTTGCTTTTTCGTTGTCTGTCTCTTCAAGCAACGTTGCAAGCAGGTCAACGGCGCTGACGTTGTAATAATAATCATCGTTAAAAATTGTTGGCAGTCCCTGCATATAATCTGTAAATGCTTCAAGTTCCGTAGCATTGTTTTGTATTTTGTTATAGCCTTCAGCACGGAAGACTTTGTAGACTGTTTCAGCAACTACAGAAAAATCTGTAGTATTGTTAAGTTCCTTGTATTCGTCATAACTAGACGGATCGAAATTAGCGATGATGTAAGCGCGGATGTTTTCGGATGCCTTTTTAGAATTAGTTTTTAACATGATTTTATCCTCCTTGATGTCGGTATGTCTGTTTGTGCTCTGCTTTTCTTGATTTGGGTGCAGGCTTTAAAGTTCATGCACTTTGTCGCCTGATGTGTCCCGGCTGATTGAGTCCGCCGGGCGACTGATGATTATATCCTTGATGTTACTTTCCATTCTGCTTCGCTACCGTCTGGATTTACGCCCCAGCCGATTATTACACCGATTTCAAGAGGCGCGAAAACCTCTATGCAAGAAATTTCTCTTGTCTTTATATTTTTTATTTCATAAAGATATGTCATTTTTTGCTTTCCTTTCTGTCTACTTGACTTTTGGTTGATTTTGTGGTATTATTTAATAGGGTTGTGGGCGGCGGCTACCGCCCATTTATCACCCCATTTCGTTTCAAGCGATATGTAATTATTTACCGCTTGTCGTGCTTATCGTTGTCGTCCTTGCCTTTAATCTGCTTGATGATTTCAAGGACGGCAACACTTCCGACGCTTGCAAGCGTCATTAGATAGATAAGCATTTCAACCATTTTGTTCACCCCCCTGCAAGGAATTTATTTTGTTTTGCTGTTCCCTTGCTATGGTCTTATTATATCACCTTTAGGTGATATTTTCTAGTGGTATTATACACAAATATATCACCTTTATACTATATGATTTTGTGTAAATTGACTAATACATATAAATCATACAATATATAGGTGATAATAAAGATAATAAATACAATATATTGTACATGGAGGGCTAGAATTGAGATCTGAAGCGCAAAAAAAAGCAGATAAAAAATATAAATCTGCTAATTATGGAACTCTTGCAAGTTATAATAGAATACAATATGTAGATTTTTGTAAAGAATATGCTACTAAATGTGGTATATCTATATCTAAAATGATTACAAACTGTATAAATTACTGCATAAACAATAATATAGATATTTCAGGGAGTATAAAGCTAAATCAATCTGGAGCGGATACTATATCAGACATACAAGATGATACAGCAGATAAATAATAGATATCGCTTGTAATGCGCTTAAAATGCGTTGTACGGCGTTTTTTGTGCGTTGGTAGTATAGTTATACCTTTTTGGAGTGTAGACGTGTTGTAGGGCTTGTAAAAGGGCTTATATACGATATACGATAATAGGATAGGGAACAGCAGTAAATCGGGACTGCTTACAAGTGATATTAATCTTTAATTTGGAATAATGGAACGTGTCGCAGATATTCGGTTGATATGCGTTTTTGATATAGACAATATGCAAAATAAACATAAATAAATTTGTCTGCTTGCAGTCTGGATAAATAAGAATATTAATTATTAAGTAGATAAATGATTTTATGCATAAAGGAATATTGATTAAGTGGTTAAAATGTACATAGCTTGAATTTATGTGTACATTCTGGAACGTAATTCTACAATAGATTGGACTGCAATGTCAATAGCTAAAATGTACAAAATTATTTAACTGCTGCATAGGTGAATTGTGCAATTTGATTAGTGGTTTCAGACTGCTGAAGATATCGCAAATAAGGGTGCTAGGAGGCGTTATAAGCGACGTTTTTAAAAGGGGTATAAGTATATAGGTAGAGCGTTAAATTGCGATTTTAGGCGGTACAATTTGTAGCATGGTTTAGTAGTACAAATTAAATTTAGGTACAATATGTTGTGGTGATTAGTGAAGAATAATTTGGTGAGTAAAGCAATATAGAGTGAAATTGTGCACAAATGGAACGGTGAATTTTTGTTGAAATTAACGGGAAAAGGGGTTGCTGAAGATGAAGGACTGAGGTTTTTATTAATTTTATTAAGTGAATAATAAGTGGTTATTAAGTAAAAAAACAGATTACAATTAAGTAAATGTGTGAATTAGTAAAGTAATATTGTGAAATGATTTAAGATATGGATATTGTTTTATTAAGTTATAAATAGGGAAAAATTAAGTAAATCAAAATGATATCAATTTGATATCAACTATCAAATTTAAGTAGAAGGGCGAACTGTATTATATATAGTAATACACTAGATAAAAGCACTAATTGAATAACGTCTATAATACAACAGTGCTAAAATGTTTATAATGCTAATTAAATTTAGCTTTTAACTCCATTCCCTGGACGTTCCCGGCAATCTGTTTTTAATAGTCTGATTTCGGGTTATTTTTGACTGCTTACAGATAATTTTCTATGTTGCTTTTTGGACAATTACAACATAGGCAGTAATATCTATAATACCTATAGGAGGGGTAGGTTTACATTTGGAAGCAACTTCCAGAACGGTGCCGGGCAGGTAGTAGTTTCACTCCACTCACACAAGGCAAAATCGAAACCGACACCCATCCTCCCAACCTTAAATCCGATTTCAACTCCAATCTTATCAAAATTTCTATGTTCGATTCCTCACTTCGAGACAAATCCACCTTATTAAATTCAAACTCAAAATTATTATTCTAAATTTATATTATATCAAAATCATACAAAATCATACAAAATCCATGCTAAAATAAATTATTATTACTTATCAGAATTCAATCCCTTAAACCTAATCAATAGCCAACTTAATCAATATCAATTTCAATATTATATTCTATTTTTGCCTTTTGATTTATTTTCAATTAGCTCCAATTCAATCATTTCCCAACCATATCTAAGTCCTAATAATCTAGTCTCAATCTCGAACCCACAAAAAATTATTAAAATCTAATACAAAATTACAATGTCTTATTTCAAACTATCTCTTATTAGACACAATCATCTGTCCTCACTTTGGCTAAGACAAACAGGACAAAATCATATTCAATAAAATTTTTATAACCGAAGAACAATAAAATTTCAATATTTTTAATATTTCTCAAATAAAAAATCTAATTTCAAAAAATAATAAATAAAAACTTTTGCAATAATATAATTCAAATTTTATAGATATAATATATTCAGTTGAAATTACTGTTGCAATAGGTAAACCTTTTCATAATCCCAAACTAACTACCCCGCAGGGGTCTATTTTACATTAAAAATTAAAATATTCATACAAAACACTAATCATTAGAATAATGACTTGACAAAAGAAAATTAATATGCTATAATCAATATAGTAAATTCTTTAGACAATATTAAAAATGGTAGGAAGTGATGATATTTAGGAATTGAGATAAGATAATCTAAAGATAAATATTCTATTAAAAATCTACTTTTTCTTTTTTGATGACAAACTCGTAACCCTAACCAAATTTGCTGTCACTACGTTCCGCAAATTTGGAGGGTTACGACTTATCGCCAAAAAAGAAAAAGTAGCAAAAAGAAAAAAGCGATAATATACATAAACTTTGAAAAAGATAATTAATATAATGTTTAATCAGTTAAGAAAGGAATGATGATATATTTGATTGAAGTAAAATAACACTCGGACAAATATAATTCTAATAATAATTATAATATTATTTTGACTTATATTTGTCCGAGTGTAAAATCTCACGGATTTGTCCGAAAAAAATAAGAAAGATTGAGAAAGGTTTTATATGGGAAATAAAGATTATAGTGTAAATGACTTAGATGTTAGTGGACTTCAAAAATATCTTGGGAATCAAGTTGGCGAAAATTATAATATAGTAAGAAATTATAAAACAATGTGTGAACTATTAAATGAAGTGCCTATGGACGGTAATTCAAGAAAAGCACAAGT
>OJMI01001459.1_pt1 | contig 25757 bp, 22 predicted proteins | sample 1597131 | NCBI WGS metagenome assembly OJMI01 (sample SAMEA2452116, study PRJEB22498) | human gut metagenome | reverse complement strand
GTAATTCGGGCTTTTTTATCGAGATTCGAAATTCCGCGCCCACGTCCCAGTTCCATTCGGTGACACTTAACTGGCTGTGTTGCAAGCCGGCAAAGCCCCGTCTTCTCTCTCACCGCTCAACACATAACGTCGACCCGCGTAGTGCGCATGCTCAATCGTCATACTAAGCTTGCCTTGCGACAAACGCATGGTAAAGACGCCATATGATTCATCAACGTCATCCTGGATTGCTTCCTCAAGGACTCTCGCAGGCGAATGGTTTGCTTCAGCTCCCATCAGCGTGAGCATGGTTTTGGCCAGATCATCGTGGCCGGCTGGCGCCTTATGTCGGCGCGTCTGCTGCGTGAATGCCATGCCCGCACACGACAGATGCGCATGCAGTTCAGCCGGCGTCAGACCGCCATGATTGCCGCAGCCCAATGAGTAATGACCGCCGCTCAAAATACGTCCTGTGCTGTTATCGCCTCGCCCCAGGATGCGCAGATCCGGACCGCGAACGTTTTCACTGAACACCAAAGCTTCTGAAAGCGTACCGGGAACGCGGCCCGCCACAGCGTCTCGGTACTGTTCGTTGGGCTGAGAGAACACAAGCCCGACGCAGGGATCAGACGTCAATATCTGTGCAATCCTCGTGAGATTCTCAACGCTGTTGTCCTTAACCCAGAGGCCTGCGGTGTAGTCGCCCACCAGCACCATTTCCGCTTCATTCGAATCAGCGCCATCGAGAATCTCCTGATCGGTCACAACCGTGCAGCCGGCCTGCCTCAAAATGCCGACAAAGTCGACGTGACCGGCGATTTCGCCGTGGCCGTGATCGGACATCGTCACAAGCTGAACGTTCCGGCTGCGCCCCTCCTTGAGCCACCAATCGTAAATGCGACCGAAGAGCTTGTCGGCGTGGGTGCGGGCGCGTTCCGTAAGTTCACTCTTGAGTCCGATTTCATGACTCGAATGATCGGGCTCACCGATCCAGAACACCGTCATGTCGGCCAGGTTCTGTACGCCGTTATTGAGCTCATCACGAAACAGGATGTCGAGCATCTCCGACTGCGCGGCAAAGTCAGGGAACGTAAGCGGCATCGTGGCCGGACTGTGCTGCAGCAAACGATTGCGTTCATTGATCGGAATGGCTTTCTCCAGCGCATGAATGCAGGCGTTCAAGTGCCCCGGATAACGATCAGCGTGCATATTCTGAAGGCGAGTGCTGCCGGCAGAATTGGCACACAATACGCGCATGGTCTTACCTTTTTGAGCAAGCAGTTCAGCCATATCAGGCACGGCATAGAGCCCTTCGGGACGCGCGTCGTCCTGAGCGATCACACTCTCAGTATCCCAACCGCAGAAAAGCTGCGCTTTGCCCTTAAGTTCAGGGCAATAGAAGCTGTTGGCGATCAGCCCGTGACCGTTGGGGCGAAACCCCGAAAAGATCACGGGATGGTTAACGTACGTTTCGGTGGGAAAGCTCGCCAGATAGTTTTCCCAGGTGTGGCTTTCATCGCGAAAACGCGCGAGGTTGGGCATCACATCGGGCGTAATGTCGCAGGGACGCAAGCCGTCGAAGCCCACCAATAGAAACTTGCAGGGAAAGGAAGTCGTATCGGTCATTTGAATCAGTCGATAGAGTCATTCATGGTCAGCGGGACTGCGGCTCAAGCTTTTGCTGCACCCAGTCGCCTAGCACGGACATGGAAAGCGTCGAAATCACGATTGTGACACCGGGCACCACGGCAATCCACCAGGCGGTAGTGAGGTAATCACGCCCGAAGCCCAGCATAGTTCCAAGGGAACTCATCGGCGGCTGAACGCCGACGCCGAGAAAGGACAGACTCGTTTCAAGAAGAATCATGCCCGGGAAGTTAAGAGTCATGTTCACCACAAGAGCGCTCGCGATGTTAGGCAGGATATGCTTGAGAAGAATGCGGCGTGTCGGCAATCCCAGGCCTTCGAGAGCGCCGGCGTAGCCTTCGGTGTATGCCGAGCGGGCAAGGTTGCGCGAGAGCTTGGCGTATCGGTCCCAGCCGTAGAAGGCCATGATCACGATGATCACCTTGACGTCGGTACCGAGAAACGCGAGGATTGTAAGCGCCAGGATGATGAACGGAAGCGAGGCCGTAAAGTCGACGCCGACGTTGACGAGATCGTCAACGCCGCCGCCGAAGCGCGCGGCCAAAAAGCCCAGAGCCGTACCGAGAATGGCGCCGATCAATGTGCCGCAGACGGCCAGGACAAAGGATAGGCGCAAGGAGTATAGAAGACGCGTCAAGATGTCGCGCCCGAGCTCATCGGTGCCGAGAATATGCGCTGACGACGTAAAGGGTGCCACCAGTCGGGCCATCAGATCCATATCTTCAAGACCGTAGGGGGCAATCCAGGGCGCCAGCAGTCCGCCCGTAAAGAGGACCGCGAGGATGAGCGCCGCGGTTGCCGCCAGCGGCGACGGGCGGTTGGCCGCCCAGGCCGACATCGTTGTTGTAGCTGTTGCTGTAGTCATAGCGTTCGTACGTTGGATTAGTTGGCTTTTCTCAGACGCGGATTGAAGACGAGCGCGAGAAGATCCATCAGAAGGTTGGCGGCGATAAGCGAGGCGCCGGTTGCCAGAACAATCATCTGCACCACCGGAATATCGCGGTTGGCAACGGACTGGACCAAAAGCTTGCCCACGCCCGGCCACGAGAAGACCGTTTCGGTAATCACGGCACCTGCCACGAGCGTGCCCAGGAAAAAGCCCAGAATGGTAAGAATCGATAGCATGGCGTTGGGCAGCGCATGCAGCCAGATGATGCGGGTGCGCGGAAGTCCTCGCATCATGGCGGCTTTGACGCTCGGCAGGCGCATGGATTCGATCATGGCACTGCGTGCATACCGCGAGAAGATTGCCGCTTCGGTTGTTGCCATTGTGATGATCGGCATGATGTAGTGCGCGGCCGTGGCGTTGCCGTATGAAGGCAACCATCCGAGCCAGATCGAGAACACCAGCAAAAGCAGAATGCCCATGAAGAAGTTCGGAACGGCGTAACCCATGACAGACGCGACCATCATCGCGCGGTCGGCCGGCGTATTGCGGCGCAGCGCGGCAAAGACGCCTGCGGGAATGCCGATCAGAAGCGTCACGATCGCCGTCGGGATCATCAGATCAAGCGTGGGACCGAGCGCCTGAAGAAAGACTTCCTTCACCGGAAGACCGGTGGCGTAGCTTCTGCCCATGTCAAGACTGAGCGCATTGAGGAGATAGATCCCAAACTGTTCCCACAGAGGCTTATCTAACCCCCACTGATGACGGAATGCTGCGATAGCCTCGGTCGAAGCGTCGCTGCCGAGCATCAGACGGGCGGGATCGCCCGTGAGATGCAGCACGAAAAACACGCAGGCCGTGAGCAGAAGGAGCGTCAGAACCGCCCGTCCCAGAATTCGAAAAACGAGTGCAGCCATTTACGCAGCCTCCTCCATACCTACGCCCGGCCGCTGTGTCTGGTCGGCCTCGCGGGCAATCGAAGATAAATAAATGTCGTCGAGCTTCATCGCCTTTTGGGCTTCAAAACAGGCCGCGCGTCGTCCCGGAAGAACTTCTTCGAGCGTCGGCACTTCGGCCTGACAGCGAGCACTTGCAAGCGGACAACGATTGGCAAAGACGCACCCCGTTGGACGATTCATGGGACTTGGCATCGCTCCCTTCGGGTAAAAGTTGACGATCTGGCCGTTGGCGCCCGGCGTACAGGCCGTAAGAAGCCTCGTGTACGGATGCACCGGATGGCGGAAAACCTCTTCGACGCTGCCCGTCTCCACAATGCGGCCGAGATACATCACAATCACGCGATCGCAGATGTAGCGAACGACGTTGAGGTTGTGCGACACAAATAGCATCGACATGTCGGTGGCGCGGCGCAGGTTGTTCAACAGTTCGAGCACTTGAGCCTGGATCGAGACGTCGAGCGAAGCGACCGGTTCGTCGCAAACCAAAAGCTTGGGTTCCAGAGCAATGGCACGCGCGATGGCCGCACGCTGCAGCTGTCCGCCCGACATCACCCCGGGGCGCTTGACCGCATGGTGTTCCGGCAGGCCCGCAGCCTTGAGGAAACGCAAAGCCACCGTCTGGGCTTCGGCCTGCGTCATGCCCTTGTGAACCATCAGCGGTTCGGCCACCTGCTCGACGATGCTCAGGCGTTCGTCAAAGCACGAGAACGGATCCTGATAGATCATCTGCGCCAGGGGACGCTGTGCGCGCCACTGTCGCGATCTCGGTTCGGGATAGCTCTCGCCGTCAAAGGTCACGCGCCCGGTCGTGGGACGCATCAGACCGAGCAGCAAACGGGCAAGCGACGACTTGCCGCAACCCGATTCCCCAACCAGACCCAGGACTTCGCCTCGTTCGATCGTCAGCGTAATGTCTTCGAGCACGTTCCAAGGCTTTTTTCGGCCGAAAAAGCCCTTGCGGGTGTAGTAACAGTGCTTCGGTATGTCGGCGGCAACAAGCGGCGTATCGTCGTCGTGATCGAGGCCGAACATGGGCTTTTGCCGGGGCTGTCCGTCGTCTTGAATCTCTTGGATTTCTTCGACCGCCTGAACGATCTTCTGCACTTTGTCGAGGTTTTTGACAACGCTCTGATCGCGCTTTTGCTCCTGCGCCTTAAAGGCTTCGTCAAGCTGCGCGGCGTGGCATTGTGCTTCCATGCAGCGCGACTGCCAGCCGTCTTCAACGGGCTGCATTTCAGGCAGACTCATGCGACACTGCACGCGGGTAAGCGGGCAGCGGCCGGCGAAGGGGCAGCCGTGACCGAGCTTTTCGGGCGGCGGAATTTCACCCTTAATGGGCTGCAACGTCCCCTTCTCGCTTTCCATGTCGGGCATGGCCTCAAGCAGTCCTTCGGTGTAGGGGTGTGCGGGATTGGGAAGAACGCGGGGCACGGGACCGGTTTCCAGAATGTAGCCCGCGTACATGACGCTTACGCGGTCGGCAACGTCGCGCGCCAGATGCAAATCGTGCGTGACAAGCAGCATGCTCATCGATTCGCTTTTGACGATTTCGCGCAGTTCCTTGAGAATTTCGCGCTGCACCACCACGTCAAGAGCAGTGGTCGGTTCGTCGGCAATCAACAGTTTCGGTGCTCCGATGAGCGCCAACGCAATCATCACGCGCTGGCGCATGCCGCCCGAGAGTTGGTGCGCGTAGCTTCGCATGCGTTCATTCGGAGCCGTGATGCCCACACGCTTGAGATAGTTGACGGCCAACGTCTTGACTTCGTTGCTTGCCATCAAGGTTGTCTTGTTGTCGGGCTTGTCGCGGTAGTCGGGATGGCGGTAAACGATTGTTTCGCAGAGCTGATATCCGATGGTACGCATCGGATTTAGAGCGGCCATCGCGTCCTGCACGATGATGCCGATGTCGGCTCCGCGCAGCTTGTGCATCTCGGCACCGCTTAATTTCAGAAGATTGCGTCCGTCGAATTCGATTTCACCGTTGGTGCGCGCATTTTTGCCCGCCAGGCCCAGAATTGATCGGGCGAGTACCGATTTGCCCGACCCCGACTCGCCGATCAGGGTGAGCACTTCGCCGCGACGGATTTCGAGATCCACGCCGTGGAGAACTTCGGTGTTGCCAAACGACGTGCGAAGACCACGGATCGCAAGCAGCGTTTGTTCCGATGTCCCGTGAGGTTCTGTCATAGATGTCTTCGGTTTGATTTGTCAGAGAAACCAGGGCTGCGGAAACCAACCCCGCAGCCCCATGAAAAGGATTTACTTGAAGCTCAGGTTGCGGGCGCTCAGATCAATCGAACCCTGAGTGCCAGGTTCCCACACCACGTTCTTCTGTTTGGCGTAGATCATCGGCAGCGCATAGAGCGGGCAAGCATAAGGATTGGCATTGAACTGCTTGAGCATCTCGCCCCAGGCAGCCTTGCGGCGGGCGGGATCGACGCTCGAATCGAGTTCCTTGCCGAGTTCGCAGATGCGCTTGTATTCGTCTGACGCCGGGAAATACCCCTCGGCCTCCCAGAAACTGCCCGGTTTCATGCGGCGCCACAGCTGGCTTGCGGGATCCGGGAAGTAAGCCGAGAAGCTGGCGTTGTTGATCATGCGGTCCTTGCCTGCGGCTTCGACCTGCGTCCAGTTTTCCTTGACGTCGATGCGAACGTTGAGGCCCACTTGTTTCAACATGGAAGCCACGGCCTGGCTCACGGTCATTTCAAGCGTGTAGTAAGAAGGCTGAATGCGCCAGACAATTTGTTCGCCCTTGTAACCCGAAGCCTTGATGAGGTCGCGGGCCTTCTGCGGATCGTAGAGCTTGGTTTCGAATTCCGGCAGATACATGTCGCCAAAGGTCTTCGACTGGAAGCTATTGGCAGGAGTGGTCTTGCCGGCAAAAAGAGCCTGTACGAGAAGATCGCGGTCAATAGCGTGCAAAATGGCCTGACGCAGCTGCGTGTTTGCCATCACCGGATTGGACTTGGCATCAAAGACGAGCGCGTAGATGTTGTCGATCGCGCCGCCCACGACGTCAATCTTGCCGTCCTTACTCAAAGGCTTGATCTGATCGGGCGGCACTTCGGTGATGAGGTCGAATTCTCCGGAGCGAAGACCGGCCACACGGGAGGATAGTTCGGGCACTTCCACGAACGTGAGCTTCGCTGCCGGCGCCTTATCCCCCCAATAGCCGTCGAAGCGTTCAAGAGCCAGGCGGTTGCCGACCTTAAAGCTTGTGATACGGTACGGTCCGGTGCCTATCGGGTTCTTGATCCAGTTGTCCCAACCGCCTGCCTTCATCCAGCCGTCCTTGCTGATGATTTCAGACATACGTGCGGCAAAGCGGCGTTCGATCAGGGGGTCGGCCTGCTGCATCGTCACTCGAACGGTGTAGTCGTCGATTTTTTCGACGCTCTTGAGCCCGCCCAGGAATTCGACGGCCGCAGCGCGCCCCGGAGCATCCTTGGCCATGAAGCGTTCTTCGCCGAAGGTAAAGACCACATCGTCGGCCGTAAAGTCGGTGCCGTCGTGGAACTTGACACCCTTGCGGAGCTTAAACTCAACGGTTTCAGGCGAGATACGCTTCCAGCTTTCTGCAAGTCCCGGGAAGAGTTCTCCGGTCTTGAGATCGGCGCGAATCAGCGTTTCGTAGATGGAGTAAGCCACGCGATCGAGCGCGTTGTTGTTGATGCCTTGAGGCTCAACGATCACGGGCAACTGCTGTACGGCAACGACCATGTTGTCGGGGCCGGCAAACGATGCGTTGGCAGCGGTGACGAGGGCGGCAACAAGGCCGGCTTTGGCGAAATTCTTAGGATTCATCTTCTCAATCAATGTGTCAGTCAATGTCTGGCGCCGCTTGCATAAGGAATCAGCGCCGCGTTTCGTCACAACCGAGCGGAAAACGATGTTTTGCTCCGCTTCGAAGTACCTCCCGTTGTGATGGCGCACATTGTCGAGGTCGAATCTGACAGCTTCGTGGCAGTTTTGAGACAAGTCCTTGACACTTCGATAACAAAACGATGACAAAGACGAAAAAGAGCAAAAAAGCGTGCAAAACCATATCGATTGCGGCATGATGCCGACATCCAACGACATGTAGCCCTTTTTCTCGGGCACTGTCAGTCACCGTACATTCGCTTTTTGAACCGAACTACCTATGACTACCGCTTGCTCCCTTCGCGACCTGGTGATCTCCGGCCTCATCACGGATGATCTCTGTGCTGCTCTGTCCTCGCTTGCCGCCGAAGCCGGGCTTCTTCGCGAAGAAAACAGACTGCGTCTTTGCGCAATTGATGAAAACACGTGCGAGACAATTCGTCGGGATGTTCTTCCGAATCTGACCGAGTGCGATGCCGCCTTTGTGCCTGCCGGTCTTTCGCTTAAAAATTTCCGCTGCGCCTTCTTTGACATGGACAGCACCCTGATCGGCAACGAATGCATCGACGAACTTGCGGCGCTCCACAACGTCAAGGAACAGGTCGCGCTAATCACCGAGCGCTCGATGCGCGGCGAACTCGATTTCGAACACAGCCTGCGTGAGCGCGTGAAGCTTCTGGCAGGCGCCCCCGCTTCGATCATTGATGATGCCGCCGCTCTTATCCGTCCGACTCCCGGAGCCAAAGAGACACTCGCCCTTTTCCACGCGTTTGGTGTCAAGACGTACATCACTTCGGGCGGCTTTACTCAATTTGCCGAAATCGTCGCACGCGACTACGGCATGTCCGGTTTCGTGTGCAATCGACTGGTCATTGAAGACGGTCGACTTACCGGCGAAGCGACGGGCCCTGCGGGCGGCAAGGTTCTCGATCGTGCCGGCAAGCGCCGCACCATGGAAGTGATCGCGCAGCTCAATGGTGCGAGTCTTTCGCAGTGCATTGCAGGCGGTGACGGCGCCAATGATCTAGAAATGATCGGTGCGGCGGGTTTCGGTTTTGCCTATCACGCCAAACCCATCGTGGCTCAGGCGGCTCCGTACAAGATTAGCGTCGGCACTTTCTCTGTTGCCGGCGACTGGTTTATTGAAAGCTGGACCTGACTGGGAGAAAGCCGTGACCCAACCGAAGAATCCGGATCCGAACGTTGTTTTTCCGAACGAATACAAAACGTCCGTCTTTCTGAAAAACGTCGTATCGGCGCCCAATATCTCTGTAGGTGACTATACCTACTACGACAGCGCGGAACATCCGGAAGATTTTGAAAAAACTCAAGTTCTTTTCAACTATCCTGATTTCGGCGACAAGCTTGTCATCGGCAAATTCTGTCAAATCGCGCACGGCACGACTTTCATCATGGGCGCGGCAAATCATCGCCTCTCGAGCGTTTCCACCTATCCGTTCAACGTGATGGGAAAGACCTAGAACAAGGCAACACCGGACCTCTTGAGCGAATTGCCGCACAAGGGAGACATAGTGATCGGCAACGACGTTTGGCTCGGACGAGAATGCGTGATCATGCCAGGCGTCAAGATCGGCGACGGAGCCATCGTTGCCGCCTACTCCGTTGTAACCAAAGACGTCGAACCTTACAGCGTCGTCGGAGGCAATCCGGCGCACTTCATCAAGAAACGTTTCGACGACGAACTCATCTCGCTTTTGCTGCAGTGGAAATGGTGGGATCTCGAAGGCGATAAACTCTTCGAAAGCCTATCGATCCTGGTCAATCCCGATCTCGGTAACGTGCGCTTGCAAATTAGAGCGCTTTTGGCGAAATAGACATTTTTGAAGCCCACCGAAGAAGGTCGAGAAAATTTACAATAAGCAGGTTATCCGAACACTACCAATAAAGCCGGAGCCGCAATTTTGTCCTCCCGATTTATCGACCAATTCAAAACGATTCCCGAAATGCTTGAGCGCACGGCGCGCGTCTATGCCGACCGTGAAGCTTACAAGTGGTTTGAACACCGCACCAACGAATGGGTGGGTATCACCTGGCGTCAATTCTCCGAACGGGTGATGCGCTGGCGCAAGGCCTTTGCGAAGATGGGCCTGCAGCGCGGCGCGCGCGTGGCCATGCTTCTGCCCAACAGCGTCGACGCACTGACGTTCGACATGGCCGCCCTTTGCAACTCTTTAGTTCCCGTGCCGCTGCACGCCACCGACACGGCCGGCAACTCCAATTACATTCTCAACGACAGCGGCGCCGAATTTCTCGTCACGGTCAACTTCGCTCGCTGGAATTCTCTTGCCACGGCGGGTGTCGATTTGCCCAACCTGCGCCAGGTCGTTCTTACCGGCGAAACCGACGAAGGCGTAAGCCTCGGTCACATTCCGTACTGCGGCGTTGAAGAATGGCTAGCCACCGGAAACGATGTGACCGAACTGCCTGCCGGTCCCGATGCCGATGATCTGGCCGCGCTCGTGTATACCTCCGGCACCACGGGTCGTCCCAAGGGAGTGATGCTCACACACCGCAACGTGGTGAGCAACGTGCAGCAGATTTCCCGCTACATGCCGATCGATGAAAACGATGTGTTCCTGTCGTATCTGCCGCTGTCGCACTCGTTCGAGCGCAGTGCTGCCTACTACCACGCGCTTGCCACCGGTGCGCTTCTCGCATTCTCCCGAGGCGTGGCGCACATCACCGATGATCTGCACGCGATTAACCCGACCAATATGTGCTCGGTGCCGCGTGTCTTTGAGCGCATCCACAATCAGATCCTGATGGTGCGCCGCAAGATGACCAAGAAGAAGGGCTACTTCTTCGACTGGGCAGCGGAAGTCGGCTGGCGCCGGTTCTGCAAGGAAAACGGGCTGCCCGTCGAACACACTGCCCGCGAGTGCCTTGACTTCATCATGTGGCCCTACCTCAAGCGCAAGATCGCCGATCCGGTTAAGGGCGTCTTCGGCAACCGCATCAACGTGCTGATGGCGGGCGGCGCCGCCCTTAACCTGCACGTCGCGAAATTCTTCTGCGGCATGGGCGCTCCGATCCGTCAGGCCTACGGTTTGACCGAATCAGCTCCGGTGATTTCCATGTGCGAAGTCAAGGGAAATCATCCCTCCACGGTCGGCAAGCCTCTGATCGGCATTGAAGCGCGTCTGGGTGAATTGGACGAACTGCAGGTTCGCGGTCCTCAGGTCATGAAGGGCTACTGGAACCGCGAGGAAGACACCCGCCGCGCTTTTACCGAAGACGGTTGGTTGCGTACGGGTGATCAGGCCGATTTGAGCGACGGCGGACGCATCCGCATTAAGGGGCGCATTAAGGAAATCATCGTCACGAGCGTGGGCGAAAAGGTGAGCCCCGTTGACCTCGAATTTGCGATTCTCGAGGATCCCCTGTTCGACCAGGTCATGGTGGTCGGCGAAAACCGTCCGTATGTGGCCGCTCTGGTGGTGCTCAACAACGAACGCTGGCGCGCCCTGTGCGCCGATCTGCAGGTCAATCCGGACGATCCGTCCACCCGCGGCAGCCGAGAAGTGCGCAACACCATTCTCAAGCGCGTGCGCAGCGCCACGAAGTTCTTCCCGCGTTACGGACAGCCGCGCAACGTAGCCGTGTTGCCCGACAACTGGACGACCGAAAACGGCCTTCTCACCACCACGATGAAGCTGCGCCGCCGTCAGATTGCCGAGCGTTATGCCGCCGAAATCGAAGAACTTTACAAGGGCCACGGCGCCTGATTCCGCAGCAGTAAGTCGTCATGCGCTTGTTTGATTCTCACTCGCACATCAACGCCCGCGAGTTCGATGCCGACCGCGCCGAGGTGATTACCCGCATGCGCGAGGCAGGACTCAAAGGTGCGCTCGTCGTTGCCTGCGACTACGGTGAGGAAAAGGATCTTTTCGCCGTTCTGGATATGGCGCCGGGGTTTCTGTTCGGAGCCTGGGCGTTGCATCCTGAGTACGAAGATCGCCGTGAATGCGACGTGGATGAAATCGTCGCGATTTGCGGGGATCCGCGTATTTGCGCCGTCGGAGAAACCGGCCTTGACTACCACTGGTGCAAGGGCGACCTGACCTGGCAAAAAGAGCGCTTCGTACGCCACATCGAAGCCGCGCGAAAGCTCAACAAGCCCCTTGTGGTGCACGCTCGCGAAGCCGAGAGCGATGCGCTCGACATTTTGGCCGCGCACGACGCCGGTTCCGTGGGCTTTGTGATGCACTGCTTCGGCGGAAGCCTCGCGGACGCCAAACGCGCGATTGACCTAGGCGGCCTCGTCTCCTTTACGGGAGTGCTCACCTTTAAGAACGCCTCGGGACTGCGCGAAATTGCCTCGGCCCTGCCGCTTGATCGTCTGATGATCGAGACCGACTGTCCCTACATGGCGCCGGTCCCCTATCGCGGCAAGCGCTGTGAACCGGCCTATGTCGCCGAAGTGGCCAAAACGCTGGCACTCGTCAAGAACGTCGAACCGGACTATGCTGCCGCCGTTACAACCGACACGGCCAAGAATTTTTTTGGACTGAACTGATATGAAGAAAACCGCTTCCCTGATCTGCACGTGTCTGATTTCGCTCGGCCTGCTTGCGGGCTGCGCCTCCAACCAGCCCGCGACGGGCGATCGTGCGACAACGGCCTCTGCGGGCCCCGTCAAGATGGCCGGCCCCGAAGAAAACTGGGCCAATTTTGCGGGCGCCGTTGATCGCGACCGCGCCGACGTCGTGCTTTACATGCTCTCTCAGGGCATCAGCCCCAATACGATCGTCAACGGAGGCGATCCGGCTCTCGTGCGCGCCATCCGCATGGACTCGTACACGGTGGTCGATGCGCTGCTGTCTGCCAAAGGCATTGAAGTCGACACGGCAAGCGAATACGGCGAAACGGCTCTGATGCTTGCCGCATTCAAGGGCAATATGGAACTCGTACAGCGGCTCCTTGCCGAAGGCGCATCGGTGAACCGCATCGGCGGCTGCACTCCCCTTCACTATGCCGCAGCCGAAGGTCACAACGAAATCGTCAAGCTCCTTCTTGAAAAAGGTGCTCGCGTTAACGTACAGACCTACTCGGGCATCACGCCGCTTTACATGGCCGCCCGCAAGCCCTCTCGCGAAGTCGTGATGACGCTTCTGCGCGCTGGCTCCTACCGCGACCTTTGCAACGATAAAGGCCAGTCTCCTGCCGATGCCGCAAGCAACGCGGGCGACGAGGAACTCTCGAAGTTCCTCGCCATTGAAAAGTGCGTCCAGCCAGAACCGCTCATGCGCGCTCCGATTCGCAGCACCAAAACGAAGAGCGAACAGCGCTTGCGCGTGCAGAGCGCAAAATAATCAATGCTCGAACGCACCCCGTCCATGCGTCCCTTTGCTCCGCTTGAACTCCTTTCTCCCGCACGAGACCTTGAAACGGCTCGTGCCGCGGTCTTGCACGGTGCCGACGCCGTCTACATCGGCGGGCCCGCATTCGGTGCACGGCAGGCCGCAGGCAACTCCTTTGAGGATCTCGCTCGCATCGCCGAGTTTGCGCATCAGTATCGAGCCCGCGTCTACATGACGCTCAATACGCTCATCTACGACAACGAGTTCGATCAAGCAGTCGACGCCGCCTGGAAGGCCAAAGAGGCCGGAGTCGACGCCTTGATCGTACAGGATCTGGGGCTGCTCAAGGGACAGCTTCCCGACATCGAAATTCACGCGTCCACCCAATGCGACATCCGCACGCCTGAAAAAGCGGCCTTTCTCGACAGTCTGGGATTCGCACAGATCGTGCCGGCCCGCGAACTGACGCTCGACGAAATCGCAGCCATCCGCAAGGCGATGCCGCGCGCCCGCATCGAGTTTTTCATTGCCGGCGCCCTGTGCGTGAGCTATTCGGGCAAATGCTATCTTTCGGCGGCGCTCACAGGACGCTCGGCCAACCGCGGACAATGCTCTCAGCCCTGTCGCCTGCCCTACGACGTCACCGACCTTTCGGGGCGATCGATTGTCCGCTCCAAGCACGTCTTAAGTCTCAAGGACAACGATCAGTCCGCCAATCTCGAAAAACTCATCGCCGCCGGCGTCTCAAGCTTTAAGATCGAAGGACGCCTCAAAGGCCCCGAATACGTCAAGAATCTCACAGCATACTACCGCCGCAAAATTGACGCCCTGCTGGAAAAACACGCAGGCGAGAACTGGCAGCGCGCTTCCGTGGGCGTCTCGACTTTTACCTTTGAGCCGGACCCCGAGAAAACGTTTCGACGCGGCGCAACGGACTACTTCGTCAACGGCAGACGCCCCCAGATTGCGGCACTCGATACGCCCAAGAGCACGGGAGAGACCGTGGGCAAGGTCGTAGCAGTAAGCTCTGGTTGCTCCACCGTCGACATCGCCACCAAAGCCGAAATTGCCAACGGCGACGGCCTGGTGTATCTGACACCCGAGGAAGAACTCGAAGGTCTGCGCGTCAATCGCGCCGAGCAGCTGCGTCCGGGCTTGGTACGCGTTTCTCTGCACGAACCCCTCAAACGCCACCCGGGACTCTTGCCGGGCGTTGTCGTCAACCGCAATAAAGACCATCGCTTTGAAAAGCTCCTTGCGCAGGAAAGTGCCGAACGTACGATTCCGGCCACTCTCGAACTCGTGGTTCGCAGCAATGCTCTGGAACTGACCGGCAAAACGCTTGAACTTTCCGCAACGGTTCGTCTTGACGGTCCCGTGCAGCCTGCCCGCAATCCTCAGGCGATTGACAAGCTCAAGGCTTCTCTTTCGAAAGCCGGCGGCACCGTCTTTCAGATAACCGACATCACCGTTACGGCTGAGGGCGGCCCGGACATTCCTTTCGTCCCTGTTTCCGTATTGAATGGTCTGCGCCGCGACTGTCTTGAAAAACTGGCGCGCACCATCTGCGACACACACCCGCGTTTCGGTCGGTTGCCCGCAACGGTCTCTCCGATTGAGCCGTTCGAAGGCAAATTGCTCGACTTCCGCGCCAATGCAGCCAATGTCTGCGCCATAGCCTTTTATAAGGAACACGGTGCAAGCCGCGTCAACAATGCCTTTGAAACGCTTCTTCAAGCAGGCAACACCCCTGATCTTCTTTCGGCCGCCTTGATGCAATGCCGCCATTGCGTGCGCCACACGCTTGGTTTGTGCCCAAAGCAGTATGGCAAAGACCCGGTCAAAAAGGAGAGGTTCAAACGAATGAACGGAGGACGCATGAAGCCTCAGCCTCTGATTTTGACCGCCTCGGGCGGCACGCGTCTTCTGGCGCGCTTTGACTGCCGCGCCTGCGAAATGACAGTGTCGCTGATACCCAAGAACATGTCAACCGAAGAACTCAAAGGCCTCGCCGATACGCAGTGCGCAACCTTGAATTAACCTTTTTGCGTTAGCATTGTCGGCTTGAAGCACCTAATCCACTTTTTACCCGTTTCCATGAAATCGATTTTTGCCAAGGCCTTTGCTGAAGCGGCTATCCTGCTCACCTCGCATACGCTTGCCGCCAAGACATTTGCGGCATTCTGGAGCCGTGTGTCGCCGAAACTGGCCGAAGGCGTCGGCTACTTCGAAAAGCATGACAGCGCCGGACTGGAAGCGGACAAAACGTTTCTGGAGCGCATCACGTTTCGTGATCCGGAAATCACGCGCATCGTCGACGGCTGCCTGAAGGAATTTCTACACTCCGATGTGCTGATGCTCATCTCCAACGTCCAGAAAATCGAAGACGGTATCCGTGCGCGCCAAGAACAAATTAACGCATGGAAACTGGCGAGTATCGCTGCCCCTTCCACGTCGCTTTCGCCCCTGAAAATGACCCGCTCGGCTCTGGCTCGCCGCATCGAGCGTGAACGGCAGGCCATCGACACCGACAGAAAACGCATTGCAACGCTCAAAACCGAAACGCTCGCGCGACTTGAGCAAGACGGCATCGGCATGACACCCGAGCAGCTCGACGGAATCCTCTACTCGGCCGAGGGTACGGAACTCGCGCAGGTCATGGCCGTTGCGGAAAACATCAAAGCCATTGAAAAAAATCTGGCGCAGTCGCTTAAAGGGCCTGACGCCGGTCCCGAACAGATCAAGGCCTATACGGGCTTTTTGATGATGAGCTACCGCGTCTACATCGAAGCGATCGAGCGCACAATGCGAAAAATTGAGACGGTGTATCTGCTTGAGCTCGGTGAGATCATCGATGAAGCTGACACCATGATGCGTGAAGCCGACGAACTGAGTCGTCGCTCCTCCAAGACGGTGGAAATTGCTCAAAACAATCTCGACATCAATGCGCGCACCATCAATCTCGCGCAGCTCTACGAAGATCATCTCAAGAGCCGTTGGGTGGCGCTCGATACGCTCAAGCGCGAGATGCGACTCAATTTTGCTCTGGCGCGCAACACCTTCCGCACCATTAAGGTGGGAGGCGAGCTCATTGAAGTGATCAAAGCCGGCGAAAAGGATCTCGAGAGCATCTTCTCGTTTGAACCGCCCAAGCTCGAAGCCTTCTATGACAAAGAACTGCGTCGGGAATTCGATTCGCTCACCGCTCGACTGAAGTCCGCGAAAGCTGCTCGACGATAAGTTTGCTATCGTAGTAGGGTTAACGCTTCAGATTTGTCGTCGTCGAGACTGCCATGTTCTCTGTGCTTTCCGCCGTTTTGGAACCCTTCCTCCTGATCGCCCTGGGTTACGCCCTTCGAGGCACCAAACGGTTCGGGGCCAAGGAGTTGTGGGACGGCGTCGAAAAACTGGTGTTTTGGGTGTTGTTCCCGCCTCTGCTCTTTAACAGCGTGGCGCACGCCAAACTCACCGGACTCGATACCGCCGAATTTCTGCTTTTCGGCACGTTTGCGATGGCTACCGGCGTCTTCATGGCCAAGGCCGTGAGCAAGATGGCTCCCGCCGATCCCATGACGGACGCATCCGTGCGTCAGACCGGCTACCGCTTCAATTCATATATCTGCTTTGCTCTTGCCCTCAACATGTACGGTCAGGAAGCGCTCGCCTTGGTGGCGCTTCTCACCGGCATCTGGGTGCCGATCTCCAACGCCATTGCCGTGGCTGATCTCTCTTACGCAGCCAAAACAGGCGGCAAGACAAGCGTCGGCAGCATCGTCAAGTCGATTTTCACCAATCCGCTGATCGTCTCGACGCTGGCAGGACTTTTTGTCAACATCCTTTCGCATCTGACGGGATTTCAGGTTCCCAATTTCATCACAAAGATCTTCTCGTCCCTGGGTTCAGCCTCAATGGCTACGGCACTGCTTGCCATTGGCGCGGGGCTGGCCGTTGAAGATTTCGCTCGATATAAGAAGCTCATTGCACTTTCGACCATTCAGCGTCTGATCGTTCTGCCCGCCGTAGCGCTAGCGGTTGCAGTAGCCACAGGCCTTGCCGATACACAGACGGCCGCATTGATGTGTTACGCCGTGGTGCCGACGGCCAACTCATGCTACATCATGGCGGCTCGCATGGGCGGCAATGGTCCGGTCGTAAGCGACCTCACCAGCGTTGAAGTGCTCGTGAGCCTAGCCACCATTCCGATGTGGTGCATGGCACTGCAAGCGTTTGTCTTCTAGCAAGAAAAGTAGTCAGGTCTACGCAAGAGTTCTGAGATACGCTTCAAGCGCCGGTAGGACCGCTTGATCTCCCTCGCGGTTCAATGCCTTCTTAACCTCTTCAAACGGCATCAGTGAAACGGCCTGCGACTCCCAGCCGGCAAGTGCAGGAGAGCCGGCTACGCGTCGGGCAAGAAAATACCGCGTCACAACGATGCGACGGGGTACGTCCACGAGAAAAGCATAAGGCTCCACCAGAAGACCAGCTTCCTCCCACGTTTCCTTTGCGGCGTTTTGCGCAAGCGACAGCACCGGCTCAAGGCGTCCTTTGGGAAACGTTGCCTTGGTGCCCATAAATTCGTTTGTGGGATGCACAATCCAAATGCGCCGGTCTGGTTCAATGACAACACACCCGGAGGTGGCGCGAAAGCCCGGCGGCATAACGAAGTCAGGTTCTCCCTTTACGGCATCGGGCACGACATCGCGCCAATACCAGGGATTCTCATCCGGAATACCCGGATTGCCGGTTAGTGCGAGACCATTGAGAGCTGACGGCAAATCAGGCTCTTCCGTACGGGAAAGCGTGGCCGTGCAACGCGAATCAAGCCAGGTGTCTCGGCTTGTCGGCTGCGTGGGATGCGCCACCACGACAGGCTTGCCGTTTTCGTCCAAGCATGGATGTAAGACTGTCGTCATGGCGCCGAACAGAGCTCAATACTCAGAAGACGTAATCGGCCTGCAGCTGGAAAGCGTGCGATTCACGCCCCTGTTCGCTACCGAGATACCGGTAGCCGGCGTGCAGCGTGCCCTTACCGGTCGTCCAGGCAAGACCTACCATACCGCGGTAGAGCGTATGGCTGCCGGTAAGCGTTTCTTCAAAAAGCTCGCCGGCGCCGGAGGCTTCAATTTCGGTGTCGCCTGCCGTGCGGATTACCGCAAAGTCGATCTGCGGACGCAACGTCATGCCGTTTTCGAACTCGAACGTATAAGCGGCGTTAAGACCGATCGGGAACTGCCAGATGTTGGCGTTGTCGAGATTCCAGTCACCGTGGTGACGAGGGCGGAACATCGTGTATTCGATCTTGGCGTAGGGCACGAGGTCGAGGTTGCCGATTTCGATGCCGTAGCGAGCGGCGGCGTCAAACGTCCAAAGATTGGCGTTGGTTTCGTAGGCCATGCCGCCCATGTCGGAGTCACCCGACATATAGATCCACCCGGCCGAAAGCGCCAGATTCAAACCACCGAAGTTGCGCTGACCGAAAGCTGAAATACCGAAAATATCGCCTTCACCGTCCGCTTTATTCGGTACCCCACGACTCTCGGTATTGGCTCTTGCATAGGTGTACACTACCCCGAAGAAAGCTTCGCCCAGTCGTATATCGGCACCGAGATTGACGACAGCGAGATCGCTTTCAAAACCGGCATTATTGACCATGGTATCCGCCTCGTCACTTGCGGCTTTGAGATCAAGCCAGATTGAACCGCCGTCGGCGCGGGATGTATCTGTCACTGCTTGCGTCATGCGTTCATCGGCGCTTTCACGGACCGTGCGAGCCGTTTCAAAAGCGGAAATCGCCAAACCCGAACTCACGAAGGGCGAAGCAACAGAAGAATTTGCCGTCATAGCGGCGGCAATGGACAGACCGGTGATAAAAAGCGGTTTGAGGTACATAGGTGCAGCAAAGCCGAAAAGTTGTAAGTCGATAACCATAAATCAGGGCAACGTTTGAGTTTAATCTCTTTGATACGTTGCCACCTAATTCCATTTTTTAAACTGCGCCTCCTGCGGTCACTTTGCAACACTCGTTTTTACTTCACGACCTCGTATGATCAACACGCATTTGTATTGGGTCTTTCTTCTCGTTGCCATTCCCACAATCCTCTCCCCTGGCCCAGGGGTGCTCATGTCGCTTACCAATTCCATGCGCTACGGCCTTAAATCGGCTCAACCCGGCATTGCTGGTGTTGCTTCCGGCACGCTTGTGGTGGGGTTCGTCTCCGTCACCGGTTTGGGCGTCGTCATCGCGACATCCGAAACTCTTTACGGCGCCATTCGCGTGATGGGCATCCTTTTTCTTCTCTATCTGGGTTATAAGAAGTTTCGCGCCAAGCCCTTCGCCATTCGACTTGCGCACATCGAAAACGAGGAATACGCCGACACTCCGGTTGAGAACGTCAACAAAAAGAACCTTTTTATCGAAGGCGTTCTGCTGCAAATCAGCAATCCCGCACTGATTATTTTTTATTTGTCCCTGTTTCCGCAGTGCATCGACAAAACACTGACTTATTGGCCTCAAGTGACCATTCTCACCCTGAACTACGCCGTTCTGGTCTGGATTATTCATTCCATGTACGGATGGTTGGGTTCGTGGGCTGCGGGCACATTACTGAAACCCAGCGCCGCCGTCTGGATCAATCGTGTGGCCGGCGTCGCCTATTGGCTGCTCGGCATTGCCTTCCTTTGGCAAATGTTCTCCAACTGGCACGCCTAAGATCGAACTCTCCGATGCCATAATCCAAGAATGGTTCTCGATTGGGAGAAAACCGATGGCTTTGACGTTCGAATCCGGTCTCGACAGTCTGATGCATTTTGTGGGCCTCAAAGGCGAAGAGGCCTACCATGCCAATGTCGCCGATCCTCTGCATGCCGCATTCCGCGCCAAAGCTGCTGTCCATGCCGGTCCGATGGGCATGCCGATGATCTGGGCTCTGGCGCGCGGCAAGCTCAATTCCTTATCCAACCGCAAGCGCGAAGGCAAGGCTCTTGCCTACATACACGTGCCGTTTTGTGAGACGCGTTGCCTCTACTGCATGTTCTACCAGAACGCTTACACCGACGAACTGGCCGATCACTACACGGATCTTCTGATCAAGGAAATGCAGATTTGGGCCGACCGCCCGGTTCAGAAGGAAGGAGACATCTGCGCACTTTATCTCGGTGGCGGTACACCGAGCGCACTTTCTGCCGCGAATCTGAGCCGCATCCTGAAGGCCGCTCACACCTACCTGCCGCTGGCTGCCGATTGCGAAATCACGCTCGAAGGTCGTATGCACGACATGACAACCGAGCGACTCGATGCTGCTGTAAAAGGCGATGTCAACCGCGTTTCTCTGGGCGTACAAACTTTCAACGACGAGATTCGTCTGGCCATGCAGCGCTTGGACAACAAAGAAGAAATGTTTAAGCGCCTGGATCTTCTCTCACAGTACCCTCAGATTGCGACGGTAATCGACCTGATCTACGGTTTTCCGATGCAATCCGAATCAGTATGGGAAAACGATGTTCGCACGGCCGCTGCTCTGCCTCTGGACGGCGTTGACTGCTACCAACTGAATCTTTTTCAGAAGTCGCCGCTTGCTAAACGCATCGAAGCAGGAAAGATGCCGCCGGTCGCTACGCTTGCGCAGGCTGCCGATCGATTTGCCGCTTCGGACGCCATTCTTAGCGCCGATCCGAATTGGGAACGTATCTCCAACACCCACTGGCGACGCACGCCCAAGGAGCGCAACATATACAACTCACTGGGTAAAGGCGCCTGTGATTGTCTGGCATTCGGTTGCGGAGCGGGCGGCAAACTTTTCGGACACGCATTCATGCAGGAGCGCAATCTCGCGGCTTGGGAAAAACAGGTGATGCGAGGTGAAAAGCCAGTTTTTGCTTTGATGAAGCCCACGGCAAATTGGCACTTGTTGCGCACTGTCGCCTGTGCAGTGGAAAACGGCCCGTTCAACCTCAAGGAAATCGGTGGCGCGTTTGGTAAAGACGTGGACGGTGCCGCCGCCTCCCTGCTCAATCAGTGGATCGATGCTGGACTGCTTGAAAAGAGCCAAGACACCTACTGTCCGACCGTTGCCGGAATGTTCTGGCACGTCACAATGGCGCAATTTTTGGTCAATGTCATCTCGAAGCGATTGCGAGCGGAAACGTGATTTCTTTTGGATTCAGAGCCGTAGACACACAAAACGAATTTTCTGCCCAGAATTAGCGGTCAATCTCTTGCACAATCGCAAAAGAATGTGCATAATGCGCATTCTCCGATTCAGGAGAACACACAATTTGATCTGTAAAACAGAGACCGCGGAAGGATGGCAGAGTGGTTGATTGTACCGCCCTGGAAAGGCGGCATGTCCGTTTAGGGCATCGAGGGTTCGAATCCCTCTCCTTCCGCCAAGATAGTGTACCGGGCGATTCGAAGTCGTCCGGTTTTTCTTTTTAATCGCCAGTTTTTCCCGTTATTTACAAGCCTTTACAAGGTTTTTGCGCCCGGGATCGTTCGGGATCGTTCGGTAGCCATCGGCGTCGGGATGATGGATAGATTGATGGGTAGAATGCCCGAAAAGCGCATTTTTTCGCCTATTTTTACAATCTACCCATCATCAACTCAAAGATGCCCCGATTTACAAGGCTTTTGCTCGCATCACACATAAAAAATCTAGCTGAAGGCAAGACCGTTGCTGTCGGCGGAGTAACCGGCTTGTATTTCCGCAAATCCAGGTATCAGAACATATTTTTTCTTAGGTACCAGGATCAAACAGGGCGGCACGATCTCTCGATTGGTACCTATCCCGAGATAAGTCTCGCGCAAGCCAGAGATCTTGCAGCCGTTACGCGTGCGCGTATCTCCCAAGGCGAAAACGTGCTTGAACAGCGGCGGCAAGAACGACAGAAGCTGGCTTCTCGTGCCCCTAAACGCATCACGCGAAGTTTCGAAAGCGTGGCCCGTGCCTGGGTTGAAGAGCGCTCTAAATTCAACTACTGGGAACATGACGCCAAAGGTGAATCTCGCGCCATTCGGATTCTCGAAATGCATGTTTTTCCGCATATTGGGAAAACAAACATCAACAAGATCACAGTCGACGATGTTTTCAACGTGCTCTCGCTCATCTGGACAACAAAACATTCAACGGCAAGCAAGGCCAAGACCTACATTTACAAGGTTTTCCAGTGGGCAATTGCAAAGAAAATGTGCACTTTGACGGAAAATCCCGGCGACATTCGTTACTCGCTGGGCATTTTGATGGAACCTTTGAAAAAGCAAGTCACCACTGCCACGCACTTTGCAGCCTGTGCAGTAGAAGAGATCCCGTTATTTTTTGTCGAATCTGCTCGTTACGACTCCATGTCCGCAAGGGCCACGGAATTCGCCATTCTTACTTGCTCCCGTTCAAAAGCTGTACGACTGGCTACATGGGATGAGATTGACTTCGAAAATCGAATTTGGACTATTCCGGTTGACCACGACAAAATCAAGCTCGCAGGCCGTGACAGAAGAATTTTTCTTTCAGATCAGGCTATTGCTCTGCTCAAGACCCTTCCTAGATTTCCTGGGAGCAACGTTATTTTCCCCAATTTGCGTGGTCGCCCGCTATCGGATGCCGCTTTGACAATGTTTCTTCGCGGCATGCATGAGGCCAGATTTGCAGAGGATGGACATGGGTGGGTTGATCCTGTCGCAACAAAAGCCAATGGAAACCCTGCAGTGATCACCTTACATGGCACCGCTCGCGCGAGCTTTCGAACTTGGGCCAAAAGCGATGAACTGGGAAACAACCGCAGATTTGACCAAGAAGCCGTTGAGTTATGCCTGCTGCACTCCAAACGGGATACTTACAAAGGAGCGTATGACCGGGCGTACCTCGAAAAAGAGCATCGTTTGATCATGGAAGCTTGGGGAGAGTATTGCTGGAGCAAGCGTGGTGCCAACCCCGTTGCTTTATGATCGGCCGCTTCTCAAGTAAGTTCGTTTTTATCCCGGTAAATCCGTGAACGTTCGAAATTGAGGGCGAAAAAGCAAAAACTGCTTAGAAAACTGCCATTCGCAATTGTGGAAGCGACAAAAATTCTCCTATCAAAAATTTTGTTTAGGAGAACTCATGCCAATTTCTTTTAGTCGCCTGCCTTCGACGCTCCAACAGTTGGCAATTGGCAAAACAACGTTGTACGAACGCATTGCGCAAGGTCTTTTTCCGCCTCCCGTCAAACTATTCAGCATGGCCGCAATATGAAATTGACGAAGTCGCAAACGCGGTGATGCGCAATGCCTCCAATGAGGATATGCGTCAGCTCGTAGCACACCTCCTTGAGCTTCGGAGTCATCCCAACAAAGCCGAAGCCTTAGCCGCTTAAATCAATGCCGGCACCATTGATAATGACGCTATTCCTGCAATTCGCACTTGCTTCCCTGATAGTCGCAACCGGCGCCTTGGCTTTGGCCAAGGCGTCAGTCGTGACAATGGTCGATGTTGTCCGTGTGATTGACGGCGATACGGTGGAAATCAAAATCGACGGCTCGCTTCAAAAGTTGCGCCTTCAAGGCATTGACGCCCCTGAAATCGACCAGGAATGGGGGCAGGACGCTCGGCAGTCTGGCAGTTGATGGAACTGATGCCGGGCTTTTTCTGATCGAAAAAGGCTTCGCATGGCACTTTGAAACCTACGGGCAGATGAAGCTTCCCGAAGATTGGAACACCGCCTACAGACTGGCGCAAGAAGAAGCCAATTATGAAAGTCTCGGGTTGTGGTCTTCCGCAAGTCCTGTTCCTCCCTGGACATGGCGAAAGCACAAGTACGAGATTCAACGCAGCGAATGGTATTCCTACTCGGAATCTCTTGAGGGCGTAACAGCAGAGCTCCAGGAAACGTTTTCCAAGTTCGGCAGGGTCATATTTGACGAAGATTCAGAGCTGGGCACCACTAAAAAGAAAGCTTCGCCCGCCCTTGACAGAGACAACTTTATTGAAGAAAAAGAGCCGCCGACATGGTGGCAGCTCTTCGTGAAACTCGGAGAGGGAATCAGCAGGTGGATTTCTGCTCTTCTTCGTTCATCATTGTGACTCCGTATTTAGGTCACCCATTAGCCAGCTGATAACGGCCAAACGAGCAACGTGACTAAATTGATACAAACCGTTGAATCAAAGAAGCAACAGCCTGAGGAAAATTTTTATCTTTTTTTGACACCCCCCCCATTCGATCTACGCTCCAAAAGAAATTCTTTGTTCGGTCAATAGTTTGGTTGACTTTGAAAATTCACTAATCGGAGTTTGTGATGAAGAAGCTTTCTCTTGTGAGTGTTGCAGTAGCGGCAACGTTGTTGACGACCTCGTGGTCTGCGAGCGCTGCGCAGCGGTATAACGTTACTGATTCCAATCCCAATCTCGACAGTGCCACAATTTCAGGCATCTTCGGCAGCGGTAGGGAATATTTGAGCAGTACCGCCAAAAACGGACATGTAGGCGAAGTCTTTGCTGAACCGTCGAGCAGGTATCTCGTTTCCTACATCAAGATGGAAGGAAAATCTGAAACGTTGACAATCGACACCCTGACGTTACGAGACGGCGAGTCAACCAGTAGGCCCACCATTACAACAATTGAGTTTTGGGGAAAAGACAACCAAACTGCACAATCGGTGTCTTTAGGAACCGTTAACGTCGGCAAGTTTGGTGTGGTTCGTATTCAAGAGGGTATCGCTGGCAGCGACTCAAGCAATGTGGCAAATCCGAAGTCCTCGTCTGTCGCCATCGGCACTCTCAATCTCGGCGATAAGTCGGCCGTTACCATTGGAGTTTCCAGCGGTAACGATCACAAATCTCCCGACTCAACCTCTATCTCCACCATTAACGTCTCCGACGGTGAATTTGCAGGTATCGTAGCGGGCGAAGGGCAAAACAACCGAATCGAAGTTGGTACGATCAACATCGCAAACAATAAACTTGACTTGGGCAACCAGACATCGCTTTCAAATACCGGTGGCTACAAGCTGGCCAAGACTCGCCTTGTCGGACAAAACGGTACAGTTAAGGTCAACTTGGAAAATGCTAGCTCACAGCTTGTCCTGGGTGATGTAGGCGAAGAAGACGAAGGAAATGGCACTACGCTTGACATTAAATTCAGCGAAGCCGCTGCTGCATCCAAAAATTCGACTGTAACAGTTGTTAAGGATGCTACCGTTGCCAGCAATGCCACGTTCAACGTCACGGCTGACAACATGGCAACTGGTGATGCGGCTCAAAACATCAAAAACCTTCAGACCGTTGCCGATAAGGTTGTTCAGGAAGGTGCTGATCCAGAATCTGCAACCACTGTTGCCGACAACGTGACGCTGAAGTCGAAAATCTTCGACGAAGTCAGTGCACAAATCAAGGATGGCAAGGTTGATACAAACACTATCCGTGTATCCGAAAACGCAGAAGTTGTTGGTTTTGCTCAATTGCACTCCGTCGGCCTCATGCAGTGGCGCAGCGAAATGAACCACATGCAGTACCGCTTGGGCGAAATCCGCGACCACAAAGGCTACAACAACGGCGTTTGGGTTCGTGCGTACAACGGTAAGGACAAGTACGGCAGCCAGAGTGTTGAAAACGAATACATCGGCATCCAGGCCGGTTACGACCACCGCATCGAAGGCACCAACTTCATCGTGGGTGGTGCTGTGAACTACGCTCACGGCGACTCTGACTTCAGCGCAGGCGCAGGCGACAACCACAACGTGACCGATACGACCTACGTCTACGCTGACTTCCAGTACGCCGACGGCGATGAAACCGAATCGCCCTGGCGCTGGACGCTGGGCATCCGCAAGGCCTTCTGATAAGTCTTGCCTGAGTCTCTGCTCAATCCCAGAGCAAGCGGTCTGAGGAGCCCATCTCCGGCAGACCGCTTGTTGATTTTGAGCCGCGTGAACTCTCTCGCGGCTCTTCATTTTCCCGGTACAAGTTCTTGTCAGAACACCAGACGACTGGTTAAACGTCTTACCTCGTCTTCGCCTCGCTTGTCGTAGCGTTGTGTGGTTGCGATTGAAGCGTGCCCCATAGCCTGTCGAACAATGTTTGGGATGAGGGTACGAAAAATGGACCTGATAGATCGGCCCTGTTAGGGCACAAT
>OJMI01001452.1_pt1 | contig 25876 bp, 26 predicted proteins | sample 1597131 | NCBI WGS metagenome assembly OJMI01 (sample SAMEA2452116, study PRJEB22498) | human gut metagenome | reverse complement strand
AACCCTTAAGGGGGGCAACTTGCACACAAAATTTTTTAAAAGCTGTGAATTGTAAACACAGAATTAATAAATGTGTTATTTTTTTTGTTATATTATAGTAATTTATATTTTATTATGATAAGATATAAATATATAATTTGAATTTTGGGAGAAAAATAATGAAAAAAAGGGTAGTTTTTTTAATAACAATAATACTAATAATTACAGGAACTTTATTAATCAATAACAAAATACAAGCAACAGAAAAATCATTGAGTTGCAGTTTAGAAACAGAGAAAACAGAAATAAAACAAGGAGAAGAAACATCAGTAACATTAAAAATAAATAGTGAGGAACAAATCAATGCATTCCAAGCAAAAATAAATTATGACGAAAATATTTGGGAAAAAATAGATGAAAGTAATTTTGAAACTAAAGAAGGTTGGGAAAGCCTAAAATACAATAAAGATAATAAGGAATTCAATGTAATTAACAAGCAAGACAAAACAAACAAAGAAATTTTGAAAATAAAATTAAAAGCAAAAGACAATGCAAACATTGAAAATACTGAAATAACTATAGATGGAATAGTAGCATCAGATGGAAATATAGAATTTAAAAATGAAAAATTAACACAGAAAATATTAATAAAAGAAAAGTCAGCAGAAAAAAATGATGAAGAAAATAAAATTGAAACACCATCAAATTCAGAAAATAAAAACAATACAAATAACAATGATTTAGAACTAGAAAAAAAGCATAAAGAAATATTACCAAATATTCTACCTAAAACAGGAAAAGGATGGGCTTTGTTAATTTCAATATTTGTTTTTGCAATTTTATCAATAGTATTTTACCATAAGAGTAAAAAATGTGGAAAAACAATGATGATGCTTATAATTTGTGGAATACTAATAAGTCAAAGTACAGTATTTGCAGCATCAGAAATATTTTTAGGAGATGTAAACCAAAGTTCTGTTATAGATGATGAAGATATAGAAATAATGCAAGAATATTTAATAAAATCAAAAAATGTAACATCATTAGAGCAAGCAGACATGAACAGTGATAGTAAATTAAGCATAATAGATTTATCATTATTGATACAACAACACAAAGAATGTCCTTATGATAAAAACAATGTAACAAATATAACATCATGGTCAGCAGTGCCAATGGTTTCAAAGGAATTGTTGCAAAAACAAGGAGTCACAACAGGTGGAGAAGGATGTCAATGGCCAATTGGAATGGCTATAAGCAAAGAAGGAAAATTGTTATTATATGGAACAGATGTAGGTGGAGTTTATCGTTCAGAAGATGGAGGCCAAAACTGGGAGCAATCAAATGCAGGATTACAGTCAAGAGGAGTAGGAGCGTTTTCAATAGATCCTAAAAATCCATCATATGTTGTAGCTGTTGGAATAAATAGCTCACCATTTAATACAAATGGATTATATATTTCAGAAGATGGCGGAAAGTCATGGAAGTTTACTAAAATGATGTTAGTAAAAGGACATAGAGACATAAGAGAAGCAATAGCATATGATGAGTCTTCATATAATCAAAAGCAAAATAGATGTATGGTTGCATATTGGTCAACAGCATATGAAACAGAAGACAATTATCTAGAAGAAAGCGAAAAGGGTTTATATAAAACAACAGATGGTGGCTATACTTGGAGTCTTGTAAATAATGATTTGAGTGATGGAACAATAAAAATAAATCCATATACAGGTGATGTATATGTTTCAAAAAAAGATGGAATATATTACAGCTCTGATAAAGGTGAAAACTTTGAAAAAATAGTGAATGATACTATTACAGGACTAGATTTAACAGCACAAAAAAATAATAAAATAAATGTTTATTACTGCAATAATAATGGAGTACATATTTCAAAAGATAGAAAAACTTTTAGTAAAATAGAATCAACTTCATATCCAACAACACAACCAATGAACATAAAAGTAAGTCCATTAAATTCAAATAAGATGATAGTCATAGATAGACAAGGAACATATCAAAATTATCCATATTACAGTACAGATGGCGGAAAGACATGGAAAAAATCAACATTATCAGATGAATTAAGTTTTATGCCTTACAATAATAGAATGAGTATTCCAATGTGGAGTACTGTTGATGAAAACAAAGTTTGGATACATACACAAGGAGATTATGCAAGTTCAAGTACTGATAGTGGAAAAACTTTTAAATGGGACAGCAACGGAATTACAGGAATTTTAAGTGGAGGAAATGTTCACTACAATGTATATAACCCAGACATTATATATTTTGGCTCACAAGATTATGACGGATGTGTAACAACCGATGGAGGCAAAACATGGAAATATATTAGTATGTCAGGCTACAGATGGGGTGGTTTCTGTTATGGAGGATACGCTGTAGACGAAAATACATATTTTGTTGGAGTAGCAGACTCATGGCATAATCCAAGAAAATTGAAAATCACATTTGATGGTGGAAAAACTATTATAGATACAGGAATGTATTTTACAAAAGAAAATATAAATGCAGGAATAGAATCTTCTTACCAGTCACCAACAAATCCAAAAGTATTATTTGCATGTGACTTAAGAAGTGAAGATGGTGGACATACTTGGACTAAAATGGATGGATGTATAAATGTTTATACACATAATCCAAAAGGTCAAAAAGAATTATATGGAATGGACGAAACTGGCAAATATGTTGTAGCATCTTATGATGATGGAAAAACTTGGAAGAAAGTAAATAATACAGAATTTATACCAAATCCTAAATACGCATCAGCACATGTAATGGATGTAGCATATGACTGGAAAAACGAAGTGGCATATGCAGCATGTGAAGGTGGATATTTATACAAAACATCGACAAAAGATGGTAGTGTAGAATGTGTATTAAATAGATATGTTGACGAATATAAGAGAGCTCCTGTAAACTTAAAAGGTGGGTATTGCATTTCTAAGGTTGCAGTAGACCCAATAGACCCTAATATAATTTACTGTGGTGGAGCTGGAAATACATTTTTAAATGATTGTGCATTATATCGTTCAGTTGATGGAGGGAAATCTTTCCAAGTTATAACAAGTAATACAACAAATTCTATTGTAAAACAAGGAAGACAAGGTGGTTTTGAAACAAATTCTCTAGAAGTTAATCCTAAAACAGGTGAATTACTATTTGCAGGTGGATGTTTTGGAATTAGTAAATTATCACCTCCATATAAATTAAATAATAAATAGATTATTTTAGATATAATATTATTATAGAAAAAAATTATATTATAGAACAAAGTTTAGGAGAAAAAAATGATTAAAAATATTATATTTGATATAGGAAATGTAATTTTACAATTTGATATAAAAGAAGTAATACCTAATTTTACAAAAAAAGAAAGTGAAAAACAATTTATAATAAACAATATAATTAATTCACCAGAGTGGTTACAATATTCATTAATAGATACAGGTTTTATTTCAAGAGAGCAAGCAATTGAAATTGTTGAAGATAGAACTAATCATATAAATGATGAATTAATTGAAAAATTTTGGTATAGATATAATGATTATAGTTTTATAAATGATAATGTAATAGATATAATAAAAGAATTAAAAGAAAAAGATTATAAAATATATTTATTATCAAATATAAATTCACATACTTATAATCACATAAAAGATAACAAACTATTTAATCTTGTAGATGGTTATGTATTTTCATATATTGAACACCAAGTAAAACCATATGTAGGCATTTATAATACTTTATTAGAAAGATATAAATTAATACCACGAGAATGTTTATTTATAGATGATAATATTAAAAATATAAAAACAGCAAATGAATTAGGAATACAAGGAAAAAAAGTAATACCAGATAATTTTGAAAGTGTTGTACAAACATTAAAGGAATATAATATCTTATAGTTTTTTATTGAAATATATAAATAAAAATGACACATGCTAAAAATTAGCAAAATGTGTCATTTTTTTGACTGTTAGCCTTGACAAACATTACATATGAGAGTATAATGTTAACCGTAGTTAACATATTTAAAATATAAAGATAAATTTTCAAATAATGTAAACAATAAAATATTAATAAAAAAATGAAAAAAGAGAGGATAAAAATGATATCAAAATCATCAGAAGAATACTTGAAAACAATGTACATATTAAAACAGCAAAATGGAAACATAAGAGTAACAGACATTGCAAAAAAAATGAACTGTACAAAACCAAGTGTAAACAAAGCAATTTACAATTTAAAAGATAGTGGACTGGTAAATTATGAATCATATGGAACCATAGAACTAACAGAAAAAGGTGAAGACCTAGCAAAAAAAATTCTAGAAGCATATGACATAATGTATGTGTTTTTAAAAGATGTACTTAATTTAGACGAAGAAGAAGCAAAAAGCGAAGCGGAAAAAATAAAATTAGCAATATCGGATAAAACAATAAACAAATTGGCAAAATATGTGCATAAAGAACTCGGACTAACAAATTTAGACTGTGATTATGATATCAATAAAGAAAAATGCAGATGTTGTGCAAGAAGAACAATAAAAAAATAACGGGATTGAAGACCTGGCCCCCAATCCCGTGAAATAAAAAGAAAGGATTTAAAACAATGAGTAATTTATTAGAAATAAAAGATTTACATGTAAACGCAGGAGAAAAAGAAATATTAAAAGGAATAGATTTAAATATTAAAAGAGGAGAAATCCATGTAATAATGGGACCAAATGGTTCTGGAAAGACAACAACAGCAAATGCAATATTAAATAACCCAGAATACACAAAAACAAATGGAACAATAACATTTGATGGTGAAGATATTACAGAATCAAGAACAGATGAAATTGCAAGAAAAGGAATATTTATGTCATTCCAATTACCTGAGGAAATTCCTGGGGTTTCAGTTACAAACTTTTTGAAATACGCAAAAAATAAAATTACAGGCGAGCCTGTTAAAATTTTTCAATTTAAAGATGAGTTGAAAAAATATATGGAAGAATTAAATATGAATCCTAAAAATATGGAAAGAAGCTTAAATGTTGGATTTTCAGGTGGAGAAAAAAAGAAAAATGAAATTCTTCAAATGCTTGTTTTAAATCCAAAACTTGCAATTCTTGATGAAACAGATTCAGGACTTGATGTTGATGCAATTAAAACTGTTTCAAAAGGTATTGAGATGTTTAAAAATGAGAATAATGCAGTTTTAATTATTACTCATAATACAAAAATTTTGCATAGCTTGAAAGTTGATTATGTTCATGTTTTGGTTAATGGAAAAATTGTTAAAACAGGAGGACAAGAATTGGCTTCTGAAATTGAAGAAAAAGGGTATGCACAGTATAAATAAAAATGAAATACCAGCCACAAATAAAATGGCTGGTATAAGGATACATGTCGCATTTTAAATATCATCAGATATTTTATCAACTATAAAATCAGCTACTGGTGCAAATAATATGCAAGCTGATGATAAAAATATTAGTTGCGACACAGAAAAGGATGATTTTGAAGCAAAGATAAGTGCTACATAAAATATCCGTACAATTGATTTCGCAACGATATGTTTGCTATTGTTCATAGTAGTATCCTCCTAATTTTTTTATATATTATAACATACTTAACATAAAAAGTCAAATTTTAAAATCAAGAAAGGAATAAAATGAAAACAAATTTAGATGAAATAAATAGAAATATCTATGATATAAAAAACAAAGATGAATATGACTTCAAAATAAAAAAAGGTTTAACACCAGAAATAATAGAAGAAATATCAAAACAAAAAAACGACCCAGACTGGATGAAAGAATTCAGGTTAAAAGCACTAGAAGTATATAACAACTTAGAAATGCCAACATGGGGACCAGATTTATCAGAATTAAATATGGACGAAATAGCAACATATGTAAGGCCAAAGTCAAAATTAAACAGCTCATGGGACGATGTTCCAGAAGACATTAAAGATACATTTGACAAATTGGGAATACCAGAAGCGGAAAAGACATCACTTGCAGGTGTTGGAGCACAATATGATTCAGAAGTTGTTTACCATAGTATGAAAGAAGAATTGATAAAACAAGGTGTAATTTATACAGATATGGAAACAGCAGTAAGAGAATATCCAGAATTAGTAAAATCACACTTTATGAAATGTGTACCAGTAAATGACCATAAATTTGTTGCATTACATGGAGCAGTATGGTCAGGCGGTTCATTTGTATATGTGCCAAAAGGAGTAAAAGTCGATGTTCCATTGCAATCATACTTTAGACTAAATTCACCAGAATCAGGGCAATTTGAACACACATTGATAATAGTAGAAGAAGGAGCAAGTTTACACTTTATAGAAGGATGTTCAGCACCAAAATACAATAAAGTAAATCTACATGCAGGATGTGTTGAACTATATGTAGCAGACAATGCTTATTTAAGATATTCAACAATAGAAAACTGGTCAAAAAATATGCTTAACTTAAATACAAAAAAAGCAATAGTAGGAAAAAATGCAAAAATGGACTGGGTATCAGGTTCATTTGGGTCAAAAATATCAATGCTATATCCAATGAGCATATTAAATGGAGAAGGTGCAAAAACAGAGTTTACCGGAATATCATTTGCAGGTGGAGGACAAAACCTAGACAATGGATTTAAAGTAATTCATAACGCACCAAATACATCAAGTGTAGTAAACGCAAAATCAATATCAAAAAACGGCGGAAAATGCACATATAGAAGTTTAGTAAGAATAAATGAAAATGCAAAAAATTCAAAATCATCAGTATCATGTGAATCACTTATGTTAGACGACATATCAATTTCAGACACAATACCAACAAATGACATAAGAACAGATGAAGTTGAATTTTCACACGAAGCCAAAATAGGGAAAATAAGTGATAAAACAATATTCTATTTAATGAGCAGAGGACTATCAGAAGAGGACGCAAAGGCTATGATAGTAAGAGGTTTTGCACATCCAATAGCAAAAGAATTGCCAGTAGAATATGCAGTTGAAATGAATAATCTTATTAACTTAGAATTAGAAGGAGCAATAGGATAAAATTTCGGGATATGGGGACGGGTCTTCAATCCCGAAAAAATTAAAAAAAATAGGGATTGAAGACCCGTCCCCCAATCCCGAAAAAATTATAAAAAAGAGGGATTGAAGACCCGTCCCCATATCCCGAAAAATAAGAAAGGAAATGTTGATGGATAATTTAAAATTAAATGAAACACCAGTTAGAACAGCAAAAAACTTTAGAATAAACAATATAAAACTTGAAAATATTGAAGTTCCAGAAGTTATACCATTATTTGAAAATGTAACAATAATTGGTGACACATCTAAAATGGATATAGAACAAAATGCAGATAATACAAATATAGATTTAGTTTATGGTTTAAGTGAAAAACTTATAGAACAAGTAAAAACACGGAGCTAATCAAAAAATTAAATTAAACATAAATAGTAATCAAAATGAAGAGGTTATGCCAAAATTATGTGAATGTTCTGATATAAGAGAAGAGAAAACAGAAGCGGAAATAGATTTTAATTTTGATAATGAAAATTCTGTATTAATAGACAATATAGAAATAATTGCAAACGAAAACACAAAAGCAACAATAATAATAAAATACATTTCAAACCAAGAAAATGAAAATTATCACAATGGAATAATAAAATCAAGAGCTGAAAAAAATGCAGAATTAAACATTGTATTGGTTAATTTAATGAATACAAAATCAAATAACTTTTTAGCAATTGAAAATGATTTTGAAGAAAATGCAAAAATTAATTATACAATTGTTGATTTTGGTGGAAAGCACAGCATTACAAATTATTATTCTAATTTACAAGGGGATAATTGTGATAATCAACTAAACACAATTTATTTAGGAAAAGAAAATCAAGTTTTTGACTTAAATTATATAGGTGAATTAAGAGGTAAAAAATCTAATATTGATATAGAAGTTCAAGGAGCTTTAAAAGATATATCTAAAAAACATTTTAAAGGAACAATTGATTTTAAAAAAGGATGTAAAAAGGCTACTGGAAATGAAAATGAGGCTTGTATGTTATTATCAGATACAGCAAAATCAATTGCTTTACCAATGTTACTTTGCTCTGAAGAAGAGGTTGAAGGTAACCATTCTAGTTCAGCAGGAAAAATTGGGGAAAAAGAATTATTCTATATTTTGAGTAGAGGTTTTGAACTTAAAGAGGCTATGAAATTGATGGTTAGAGCTAGATTTAATCAAATTTTAGAAAAAATTGAAAATGAAGAATTGAGAGAAAAAATTTTACAAGAAATTGATAAAAGGTTAGATTAAAATATAAAAATAGGAAAGTAATTTTATGATTAATAAAAGTTTTAGTAAAGAAGAAATAAAAAAACTATTATTTGAAAGTGAAGTTATAGGTCATGGAACTTACGGCCTAATAGTCAAATATGATGAAGATACATTGTTAAAGATATATTATAAAGATATTTTTGATACATTTTATTTAAAAAATATTGAAAAGTTAGATGGAGAAATTAATTCTATAATAGAAATAGAAAATGAAATGATTCAAATGGGATTAAAATGTAAAACAAGATTAAAAGACATGATAAGTAGAATACAACAATTAGAAAATACAAAATCAAGAGGATTAATAAAAGGAATAGCAATGTATAAAGAATGTATGATAGGAGTATTTCTTGAAAGGTATAAAAACTATGACACATTAACAAATGTATTTTCTGATTTACAAAAGGCTGACCAAAAAAGAGTATTAGATGTTACAGCAAATCTTTTAGTGGATTTATATAAAAATGGAGTTGTTCCAGTAGATATAAAAGAAGATAATGTAATGGTTAGAAAAAAAGATCTTGATATAAAATTAATCGATTTAGACGATAATGAAACAAGATATGAGGACAAAAAATATTTATATGAACATTCATATATAAAAAAAGATGTAATAAACTCATTTGAAAAAATGAAAGACAGATTAGAAAAAATAAATGTTCCAGAACGATAAAATGGAGGATAATTATGAATACAGAACAAATAAAAAAAGACTTTCCACTACTAGAAAATGAAAGCATCACATATCTAGACAGTGGAGCAACAACACAAAAACCGATACAAGTAATAAAAGCAGTAGAAGAATTCTACCAAAAATATAACGCAAACCCACACAGGGGAGCATATTCATTAAGTGTAGAAGCAACTGAACAATACGAAAATACAAGAACAAAAATAGCAAAATTCATAAATGCAAAACACAGAGAAGAAATAATATTCTCAAAAAATGCAACAGAAAGCTTAAACCTAATTGCATATTCATATGGTTTGGACAACCTAAAAAAAGATGATGAAGTAGTAATTTCAATAATGGAACATCATTCAAATTTAGTTCCTTGGCAAAAAATGACAAAGCAAACAGGTAGCAAGTTGAATTATATGTATATCAACGAAAACTATGAAATTACAGACGAAGAGATAGAAAACAAAATTACAGACAAAACAAAAATCGTTGGAATTACACATGTTTCAAATGTTTTAGGAACAATAAACAATGTGAAAAAAATCATAAAATATGCACATAAAAAAGGTGCAATAGTAATAGTTGATGCATCGCAAAGCATACCACATATGAAAATTGATGTTCAAGATTTAGATGCAGATTTTCTAGTATTTTCAGGACATAAAATGCTTGCCCCACTTGGAATAGGCGTATTATATGGAAAAAGAGAAATACTTAATAAAATGACTCCATTTTTAATGGGTGGAGATATGATAGAATACGTTTATGAACAAGAAACAACATTTGCACCACTTCCAAATAAATTTGAGGCAGGTACACAAAATGTTGAAGGCGTAATTGGTTTAGGTGCAGCAATTGATTACATTGAAAATTTAGGATATGATAAAATACAAGAAATTGAACATGAAGTAATATCATATGCAAGACAAGAATTATCAAAACTAGATTATCTAACATTATACACAACACCAAATGAAGAAAATCATTCAAGCGTAATTTCATTCAACATTAAAGGAGTACATCCACATGATGTTGCAAGTATTTTAGATTCAGAAGGTGTATGTGTGCGCTCTGGAAATCATTGTGCTCAACCACTTATGAGATTCTTGGGTATTGATTCTACATGTAGAGCAAGTTTTTACATCTACAATACAAAAGATGATGTAGATAAATTGGTTAAGGCACTTGATAAGGCTTATGGTATGTTTAAAAATTATATAAGATAAGGAAAATGAAAAATGGAAGAATTATGTAGAAAATATCATAGTGTAAGGTTTAATAGAGTTCAAAATAGTAATTTGACTTTTGATTTTGGTAACAATAGTATTAATGGAGTATTAGGAATATTTTTTTCTATCATGATAATAATAGCAGTTAGTAAAAAAAACTATAAATTGCTATTATTTGGTATTATTGTAATGATTATTTTTGCTATAGTGAAACTTCAAAATAAAAAGCCAAATCTTAAAACAGGTTTTGTAAGTTTTAAAGGTAATTCCATAATTATAACATCATTATTTGGAAATAAAATTATAGATTGTACTAAAGGAATTGTTATAGAAATTATGAGAAAACAACATTTTTATGTTGATTTTGATGCTGAGAGAACAGCAAGAATGTTAAACAGAATTTTTGATGAGAAAAATGTAACATATCAATTAGTTGTGAACTATAAAGACAAAAATGAAGTAGAACAAAGGATAATTTTAGCAAGTACAAATTCAGATAATAGTGCAGATGAATTTGAAAAATTTATTGCAAATTTTTATTATGAAGAGGAACCAAAAGAAAATAATGAAAAGAGTGAGCAAAATACAATTAGATTTTGCATGTAGAAGGAGAAAAAATGGACGAGTTAACAGATGTTTACAATGAACTAATAATGGAACACAGTATGAATTCATACAACAAAAAGAAACTAGAAAATGCAGACTACTGTGAAGTAGGGCATAATCCAAATTGTGGAGACGAAATAACACTACAATTAAAATTAAATGGAAATAAAATAGAAGATATGGCATTTTCAGGACATGGATGTGCAATTTCACAAGCATCAACATCAATAATGATAGATACATTAAAAGGTAAAACAGTTGAAGAAGCAAAAGAGATTATAAAAACATTTATAGAAATGATAAAAAGAGAAATAACTGATGAGGAAGAACTTAAAAAATTGGAAGATGCAATAGCTTTTAGAAATGTTTCTAATATGCCAGCAAGAGTTAAATGTGCTCTTTTGGCTTGGCATACTATTGAAGATATGCTAAATAAAAATGATAGCACAGGAACTGGAAATATAAATTGTTGTCATTAAAAGCAAAATAAATTTAATAGTAAATATTGACTTTTAAAAAACAACATGATACAATTGCGATAGTTTGGAAGTCACCCTTTTCAAGCATAAGTGCATAGACTAGTAAGCCTATGTCATATGCTTGCTAATCTATGCATTTATGCTTATATAGCTAAATGTAAATAACGTAAGAAAGGGGTTGACAGCTATGAAATTAATAGAATTTTTATTAATAATAATGGCTTTCTTTGTAGGAACTGCATTATTGATACATATATGTTCAAAGCACAAATATGTATTTAGATATTATTCAGCTAAAAGAAAAATAGAGATCTGTCCCTCAGACAAATCTCACCAAACGACTAGATAAGGGCTACGCTCTTATCTTTTATATTATTATATTAACACTTATAAAAAAAAATGTCAATAGAAATTAAACAAATAAATAAAAGTTTCCAAATTAATAGTAACAATACTGGAGGTAAAAATGGAAAACAAAAAAGTATTATTAGGAATGAGTGGAGGAGTTGACAGCTCAGTATCAGCATTACTACTAAAAAAAGAAGGATATGAGCCATTAGGAATAACACTAGAACTATTTGCAGGAAGCAGTTGTTGTAACATAAACACATACATAGATGCAAAAAATGTTTGCAAAACAATAGGAATTCCACATTTTACATATAACTGCAAAGAACAATTTAAAGACTATGTAATAAATGATTTTATAGACTGTTACGCAAATTGCAGAACACCAAATCCATGTATAGAATGTAATAAATATATGAAATTCGGAATTATGTGGGAAAAAGCAAAAGAACTAGGATGCAACTATATAGCAACAGGACATTATGCAAAAACAGAATATAGCGAAGAATATGGAAGATGGGTACTAAAAAAATCACAGGCAGGTAAAAAAGACCAAAGTTATGTATTATGGAATATTCCAAAAGAATTAATAGAACATGTAGTATTCCCATTAGCAGATTTCACAGACAAAGAACAAATACGTGAAATAGCAAGAGAAAACGACTTAAAAGTTGCAAATAAACCAGATAGTGAAGATATCTGTTTTGTGCCAGATGGAAATTATAAAAAATTCCTTGAAACTAATTCTGATATAAAACCAAAAAAAGGAAACATTGTAAATTCAAAAGGTGAAATATTAGGGAAACATACAGGTTTGTACAATTATACAATAGGTCAAAGAAAAGGACTTGGAATATCATATAAAGTACCATTATTTGTTTTAGGATTTAACAAAGAAAAAAATGAAGTAATAGTAGGAGAAGAAAAAGAACTATACAAAAAAGAAATTACAGTTACAGATATCAACTTATTATTAGTTGATAAAATAGAAGAACCAATGGAAGTTGATGTAAAAACTAGATATTCATCAAAAGTTGCAAAAGCAAAAATTGAGCAAGACAGAGAAAATATCAAAGTGACATTTGACGAGCCACAAAGAGCAATAACACCAGGTCAATCAGCTGTATTTTATGTTGGAGACATAGTTCTTGGAGGAGGAAAAATAAAATGTTAAATCAATTTTCAAGAACAGAATTATTGATAGGGAAAGAAGGAATTGAAAAATTACAAAATGCTAAAGTTGCAGTATTTGGAATTGGTGGAGTTGGTTCATTTGTAGTAGAAGGACTTGTAAGAGCAGGAGTTAGTAATTTTATATTAGTAGATGATGACAAGATTTGCTTAACAAATTTGAATAGACAAATAATTGCAACTAGAAAAACAATTGGAAAGCCAAAAGTTGAAGTTGCAAAGGAAAGAATTCTAGAAATAAACCCAAATGCAAATGTGGAAGTATATCAAGAATTTTTTATGCCAGACAGCAAAGAAATTTTAGATGATACAGTTGATTACATAGTAGATAGTGTGGACACAGTAACTGCTAAAATTGAATTGGTTGTAAGAGCTAATAAATTAAATATTCCTATTATTTCAAGTATGGGAACAGGTAATAAATTAGACCCAACAAAATTTGAAGTAACAGATATTTATAAAACTTCAGTATGTCCTTTGGCAAAGGTTATGAGAAAAGAATTGAGAAATAGAGGAATAAAGAAACTTAAAGTTGTTTATTCAAAAGAAGAACCAATACGTCCATATGAGAATATTGAAAATAGTTGTAAGACAAATTGTATTTGCCCTCCGGGTACTAAAAGAAAGTGTAGTATTCGTAATCAGGTTCCTGGAAGTATTTCGTTTGTGCCTTCTGTTGCAGGATTGATTATTGCAGGGGAGATTATAAAAGATATAATTAGAGAAGATTAGTTATTTAATAGTTACAATTTACATTGCTTATTTTTACTATAAGATGTAAATTGTAACTATTTATTTGATCTATAGAAATATGACAATTTTATTTCAAAAAAATTACAAAAATATTACATTACCTATAACTGTTGAACTACATTTAAAAGTGTGATAATATAAAATTACAGGAACAACCTGTAATAAGAACATAAAAACGAAGGAGAAAAACATGAACAAATTAAAGAGTACAAAAGCAATTACACTAGTAGCATTGGTTATAACCATAATTATATTGTTAATATTGGCGGGAATAGCAATAGCAACATTAGGTGGAGAAAATGGTTTATTTGCAAGAGTAAAACAAGCAAAAAAGGCACATGTGCAATCAGAAATGCAAGAACAATTGACACTAGCATTAAATGAATTACAAGTAGATAAAAAAGGAAATGCAAGTTTAGATGATGTAACGCAGGAATGGATAAGTTCTGTAATTTCAAGTGACTATAATCCAATAATAAAAGAAGATGCATCATTAAATGGAAAATTAGTTGTAATGAATAAAAGCAATATAACTGGAAAATTTTTAATAGGGCAGAATCTAGAAATAAGTTCATCTGAATATAATTTAAGCAGTTTAGAATTTGAATATGAAACAGAAAAAATAGAAAATGGAAAAGTAAAAATACTTATAAAAATAACAGATAAAGTAAATGGACTTAAACGAGTAGATTATCCAGAAGCTAGTAAAGATTCAATAATAATGGAAAATAGAAAGACACCATTAGGAATAGATTATTATGTAGAATTAGGAAAAGAATACAAATTTGTAATAACAACTGGAGACGGAAATAAAACAGAAAAAACAATAAAAATAGATGATTATTATTATAATGTAACAAAAACATTAGCAGAAAATGCAGTAATAGATAATAATGCAACAAAAGCAGCATATAATAAAACATATGAGGCAACAGTGTCAACAGAAGGAAATTATGCAATAACAGGTATAACAGTAACAATGGGCGGACAAGCAGTAACAACATCTGGAAATAATGTAGTTGATGTTAATACAGGAAAAATAAAAATAGAGAAAGTTACAGGAGATATAAATATAACAGTAACAACAAAAAAATTAGAAATACAATATACAACAGCAGTTAGTACAAGCAGTAGCTCAAGTAACACAAGTTCAGAAAAAGCAAATACAATAGAAAAAGGAACACCATTGTATATAAATATAATAGCAATATTGGAAGGCAACAAATGTACAGTAGTTTTAAAATCTGATAATACAAAAACAGTACCATATGCAGTAAACTCAAATGGAAAATATACTTTTAAAATAAGTGGAACATATAATGGTAAAACAGTAGAAGAAGAAAAAGATGTAATGGTAAGTCAATATATATCAGCACAAGTAGTACAATATGATGCAGGAAATTGGACACAAGAAGAAATAAATGAATTAGGAAGTTTGTATAATTATAATTCAAGTCATACTGTTAGTGAGGCGTTAAACTTCACATTTGGAGGATTTAAGGCAGGTGATAGTAGAAATAGTAGTGTATCAACACGGTGGATTAGAAACACCACAATATGAAGGATGGCAAGTATTAGAAAGCGAAGAAAAAACAGTAAAAGGAGAAAAAAGAATATATATAAAAAGCATAGTACATGCCGGAGCTCCAGAAAATTTTGTATATTATTATAGTCAAACAAATGATGCATATAGAGCGGAATATATATTATCAAGTGGAAAAATAAAAAATAGCAGTTTAACAAGTAATATACCAACAAAAACAAGAAATTGGGATAAATATAAAGACCAAAGCAAATTAGATTTAATAGATAGTGTACGTTGTATGACATATGACGATGCATATAAAATAACAAATAATACATCAGTTACGAATGATCAAAGAAGAAAAACAGAAGCAAGTTACTGGCTCTGTTCTGCCAACTACGACTTCAGATTGTGGTTTGTGAACTTTTTAGGTTACATGAGCGCCGGCGACAAACATTGTTTTGGGGTCCGCCCCGTAGTTTCTCTGAAGTCTGGAGTCTACATAAAGGCAGGGACAGGAATAGAGGCAGATCCATATATATTGGGAAAAGACTAGAATATGAAGACCTGAGCTTGTCAAGATTAGTGTGTAAATTTTTTAATCTTAATAATTTAACGAAAAATAAATGTCGAATTTTGCGATGAAAAAATATTGCAAAGTTCGGCATTTTGTAGTATTATAAGAATACTTTAATTTTATTCAAATCAATTAATTCAAAGATTTAAAAATCAAAAATAAAATCCAAAATGAATTAAAAACAAAAATACGAAAGTAGGTGATTAAAAAATACATATAAACTCATAAATAAATGTTGACAAAAACAAAAATAAATATTATAATGAAGGAGATGAAATTAATATAGAAAAGTTTACATATAAAGAATATATAAAATATAAACCAATATTCGAAAAACTTTGGAAAATAATTGATGAAAATAATAATCAGAATTATTATGCTGAATTACAAGAACCAAAAGCAAAATATGAAAGAATGAGCTCAAAAGCAAATATTCAGGAGAAAGAAATAAATCAAGAGCATGATAAAATATTTAGAACAATATTAGATAAAAAAGAAAATGCAGCTTTAATAATAAATAAAGCAATAGATACAAAAATAGAAATAAAAGACATAGAAAAATATAAAAATAGTTTTGTAAATAAAGTATTTCAAAATAGAGAAGCAGATATAGTATACAAAATGAAAGACAAAAATATATTTTTCTTAATAGAACATCAAACCAGAATTGATTATTCAATGCCATTTAGAATATTAGAATATGAAGTAGCAATAATGAAAAGTGCAATTGATATGAATAAAATTAAAACAAAAAATTATAAACTACCATTAGTAATCTCAATAGTGTTATATACAGGAAATAGAAAATGGAATGCAGCAGAGTATTTACAAAAAAGTCAAGAAACATTAGGAAATATAAAAGAAGATGTTGGAAAATACAATTTAATAGATGTTAATAATTTAACAGAAAAGGAATTACTAGAAGACGATACTTTTATAACAAAAATGATGCTAATTGAAAAAAGTAAAAACACAGAGGAAACAGTAGAAACATTAGAAAAAGTAATAGAAAGAACAAAAGAGGAAGATAAAGATGTATTAATTAGAATAATAAAAATAGTATTTAAAGAAAAGCTAGGAGATAATGAAGTAGAAAGATTAGTAAATAAAATAGAAGAAGGGAGGGAAAAAGAAGTGTTAGCAGTGGTTGATATGATAAGAAGAGAAAATCAGATGTATATTGATATGGGAAGAAAAGAAGGTAAAATAGAAGGGAAAATTGAGGGAATTAAAGAAAAAAGTATAGAAATTGCAAAAAAATTATTAAGCAAAAATACATCAAAAAAAGAAATATCAGAAATAACAGGACTAGATGAGACCGAAATTGACAGAATTGCAGGGAAAAATAAAAAATAAAAAAATATCCTTTGAAAAATATAAAAAATTTTTAAAAACACTTACATAAAAAACAAAAATATGATATAATAGATAAGTCGCGCAGGTAAAACGTAAGTCCAGACATGGACTTACTATTTTTACGCCCAAAGACAAAAAATATTAAAAGAAAGAAGGAGAGAAAATTGGAAAAAGAAGAAAACATACTGGGAACAGAAAAAATAGGAAAATTAATAAGAAAATTTTCAATCCCATGCATAATATCCCTATTAGTAAACTCACTATATAACATAGTAGACCAAATCTTTATAGGGTGGGGAGTAGGATACCTAGGAAACGGAGCAACAAACGTAGTATTCCCATTAACAATGATAGGCTTAGCATTTTCACTAATGTTTGGAGATGGAGCATCAGCATATTTAAGTCTAAAACTAGGAGAAAAGAAAAAAGATGAAGCAGCAAAAGGTGTAGGAAATTCACTAGCAATTTCAACAATAGTATCAGTATTATTTTGTGCAATAACATTAATATTTTTACCACAATTATTAACAATGTTTGGATGTACAGAAGCATTAAAAGAATATGCATTAAAATATGGTTATGTAATAGCAATAGGATTACCATTCTCAATGATAGGAACAACATTAAACTCAATAATAAGATCAGATGGAAGTCCAAAATATTCAATGACAACAATGCTTGTAGGTGCAGTATTAAACACAATATTAGACCCAATATTTATATTTGTATTTAAAATGGGAGTTGAAGGAGCAGCAATTGCAACTGTAATAAGCCAAATTTTAGTATTTATACTAAATGCATTATATGTTAAAAAATTTAAATCAATAAAATTAGGTAAAGAAGCATTTAAAATAAAATCAAGTGTAGCAAAAAAAGTTTCAATGTTAGGAATAAGCAGTTTTATAAACCAAATGAGTATAGTATTTGTAATGGCTACTGAAAATAATACACTTGGAAAATATGGAGCAGAATCAAAATTTGGAGCAGAAATACCAATTACAGTTCTAGGAATTGTAATGAAAATAAGCCAAATATTAAACAGTATTATAATAGGAATTGCAGCAGGAGCACAACCAATATTTGGATACAACTATGGTGCTAGAAAATTTGACAGAGTAAAAACAACATTAAAAATTGTATTAGGTTCAAGTCTTGTAATAAGTACAATAGCATTTATATTATTCCAAACAATACCAGATAAATTAATATCAATATTTGGTAGTGGAGACGCAAATTACATGGAATTTGCATGTTTGGCATTTAGAACATACTTAATGCTTTGCATCTGTAATGGAATTCAAATTCCATCAGGAATATTCTTCCAAGCAATTGGAAAGAGCATAATAAGTGCAATACTTTCAATATCAAGACAAATTGCTTTCTTAATACCTGCAATGATAATTTTTGGAAAGATGTTTGGAATACATGGAGTTTTATTCGCAGGACCATTTGCTGATGGATTAGCATTTATATTAGCAACAATATTCTTGATAAGAGAAATAAGAAAATTAAAACAAGGAAATGTAAAAGTGGTAAACAAAGAGAATACAACAAATACAGAAAGTAAACTTTCAAAACATGTTGTTATAACAATAGCAAGGGAATATGCATCAGGTGGAAGATATATTGGAAAATTAGTTGCTGATAAATTAGGAATAAAATTATATGATAATGAATTTATTTCAAAAGTAGCAGAAGAAACAGGTTTATCTGAAGAATATATTGAAAACAATGAACAAAAAAGAGATGCTTTAGCAAGTTTAAATAATGGATATTATTCAGGATTAAATAATAGTGATGAGTTGTTCATTAAAGAATCTGAATTAATAAAAGAAGTTGCTGACAAGGAGTCTTGTGTTATTGTTGGTAGATGTGCTGATTTCATTTTGTCTGGTAGAGAAAATGTCATAAACGTTTTTGTTTATAGTGATATGGAAGATAAAATTAACAGAGCAACTACATATTATGGTATGGATAAGTCTAAAGCAGAGAAAGAGATTAAGCGTATTGATAAATTAAGAGCAAATCATTATAAATATTATACTGAAAAAGAATGGGATAATCATTCTAATTATGATATTTGTATTAATAGTGATGCTTTTGGTGTTGAAAAATCTGCAGATTTAATTTGTGAATTGGTTGAAAGTAAACTTGAAATGGTAAAAGCATAAAGGTAAAAGAGGAGCACATGGTGCTCCTCTTTATTTTATGGAACCTTAACTATACACGTTTACGAAATTAAGACTATAAGATTGATTAAATCTCTCTGATAAATTTATTATATATAAAATGTTTAAATTATTCAATTGAATTATATAAAAAAATTAAAAAATATAGTATAATATAATCAAATCTTTTAAAGAAACTTTAAAAAATACTGTTTTATTTATAAGGAGTTGTTATGATAAATAGTGAATTAATTGAATTATTAGCTGATTATGAACATAAAAGATGGAGTAAATGGCAAAGCTATTTGTTTAGTAAAAGTATAAAAAATGAAGATGGAAGTGTTACTATTCCAAAAGAATTTGTTGATAGATGGAATAGACAAATAAAAACCGACTATAGTTGTTTGTCAGAAACAGAAAAAGATTCAGATCGAAATTGTGCAAAAGAACTTATAAAAATTTTAAATTTAGGAGATAAAAATGGATAGATACAATTTATTAAAATTGTGTAATTGTAATGTTGGATTTGATATAGATTATACACTTACTAAGGATGACGGATTTTATAAAAAATATATCGATAATTACTTAAAAATAAATAATTTAAACTACAATTATATAAAAAATACAAAGTATATAGATAAAATGTATGAATGGCCTAACGGTGAATATATAAAGTTTAAACAAAATGAGTTTATAAATTTAATGTCTGACTTACCGTTAAATGAAAATACAAAAAAATTTATTGAACATTTAAAAAATAATAATTGTAATATTTATATTATTACAGGCAGAAATAAAAACAAAAGAAAAATAACAGAGAGCTGGTTAGAAAAACATAATATTTGTTATGAAAGTATTGTTTTTGGTGATAAATATAAACTAGAAACCTGTAAAAATTTTAAAATAGATTACTTTTTTGATGACAGTTCCAAAGTTATTAATTTATTAAAAGAAAATGGTATAAGAGCATATTTAATTGATGAAATTGAGAGGTTATATTATGAGTAAAGGTATTATTGTTGCAGGTTTTGGTGCAATAGGCAAAACAACATTACATGAAAAATATAAAGATGTAATAGATATGGAATCAGGTATGTATCAATGGGACAATGTTGGATTTGAAGATATACCTTATGAAAAAAGAAAAGGAACTACTGATAGAAAGAAAAATAAAGAATGGCCACAAAATTATTTTAAAGCAATATTAAAAGCACAAGAAAAATACAAAATTGTATTAACTTCTATGCATTGGGATTTATTAAATTTTTTTGAAAGTAATAATATTGAATATTATTTAGCCTTTCCATCCCTAGATAGTGAAAAAGTTTTGGAAAAAAGATGTTATGATAGAGGCAATAATAAAATTTTTATTGATAAATTAAAAAACAATTTAAAAGATTGGTATTATAAGATTAATAATTACAATCCTAAAAAAATTTTAAATATTGAAAAAAACGAATATTTAGAAGATGTCTTAAAAAAAGAAAATTTATTATAATGAATTAATACAAAACAGTAAAGACAATGCTTAGATGGCATTGTCTTTGCTATTTTCAGCAGGTATATATTTTTTTACGTGGAGCGATTACGAAACAGGTATGCGAAAAAATGACATACTTTGTTTCAATCTCTCTTATATAATTCGATTTATTGTATTTACTTTAACATAAAATTTATAAATATTCAAGTAATTTAATATAAAAAATTTTACAAATATTTGTTTGTTTTTCTATTGCTTTATCAAAAAATATATGTTATACTAACTGTCATAGGAAATGATGATAAGCAGATGTGGTTTTGCCGCCAATCTTTACGAAGCTTCGTAGGAAGGGTGGTGATGTTTATGGTTGAAGTGATACTATTTTTAATAATATCCTTAATGTTATCTTTAACATTAAACGTTGCCTTGGCATCAGTTCTGTATAAGAACTGGGTTGATAAGCAACTACATAAATAAAAAAATAAACCATTCTGCTGTGCTAGGCTAATGGTTTATTTTTAAATCTTTATCTTGGCAAGACCACATATGTGGTTTGTCATTTCCTATATTTATTATACTTGAGAATTTTATAAAAGTCAATATTTTTTTCACTTTATCTACTATGTGATACAAGTTCATCTTTATTTGTATTCTTTCTTACTGTTTGATCTGGAATAACTTTTGTACCATCAGCTAAAATTATTTCTGGTAAAACAATTATATATCCAGGTGTTGAAATCTCACATAAATTGCCTTGTTCATCATTAGATAATCTTCTTCCTTTATAATTAATTTCATGTCCTGTTGTTTGTAAAGTTACATTATTTCCAATTTTTACTTTATCTCCAATAGTTATATTTCCTGCTAGTGTTGGATTATTACCAATTGTAACATCATTTCCTATTTTTACTGTACCAATACAATCTACAAAAATGTCATCACCCATAATTAAATTATATCCTTGTAAAGGAAATAGCATATCAAGTATTTCTTTTCTACGTTTTATAGAAATATTTTTGCTATTATATTCTGAACATAATTTATGAGATAATTCATAAATTTTAGAAATAGTTGGCTCTAGAGTATTATATTTTTCAAAATTTATTGCTCTAATATATTGCCCAAAATCTCCATTTATGCCAAGTTTCTGCATATGTGCTATAACTTTCATAACCTCGTCTTCAGTTCTTTTTCCTTGTACTTCTGGTAGTTTAATCTTTGTTTCATAATCATCTGTTATTCTCTTGTGTTCTTTACAAGGATTACCAAATGAAATCATATCTGGTTTTAATTCAGTATTTGGAGCAACCTTACTTCCCATTGCTATTAAACTTCTATCCCCAACATAAGTATTATCTCCAAAATTAACATCCGCACCTATCCAAGTATCTCTTCCTACAGTTATTTTTCCAGGTTTAGAAATTTCTTTTGAAGTAATACTATTATTACCAAATTCAACATTAGATGCTACAAATACATATTCTTCTAAATGAACAAGAGAAGATGCATTAAAATGTACTCTTGCATTTATATAATTAAATCCATCTAAATCGACCATTCCTATGATTGCAAATAATCCATCTCCACCACCAAAAATCGGCCCATGATTTGGAAATAAACTGTCTAAAATTTCATTTTTTTCTTTTCCATAATTATCTATTTCCTCTTGATTTTTTGATTTTGCTATCAATCCTGATAATTCTGTAAATCTCAAACAATATTTTTTTGATAATTCTAATAATTTTTTATATTCTTCATCTTTTGTACTAAATTCTTTTCCACTATACATTTTTTCAATTTCTGTCATATCTCCATCTAATCCAAGTTTTCTTAAATGTTCTATTTTTTGAGTAACTGTTAACATATTTTATTTCTCCTTATATTTAATATATTTCTATTTTACCACAAAATGGCTAAAATGTAAACAAATATAACCCCTTAAATTAACTATATGGAATTAAATTGTATTGTATAAATACATTGCTATTTGATTTTGCTCTGTGTTATTCATTTCCATTATTTTAGACATTGTAAATAGTAGAGTGGGATATTTTCTCATATTTACATAGCTTCTTACATACTCATTATCAATTTCTTTCAACTTCTCATCAAATAAACTATATATATGTGATTTGTTATAATTTAGATTTGTATAAGAACTTGAACTAATACATAGTCCTAGTCTTAATTTATCTTTTAAATCCATATTTTTTATTATTGATATTACATTATTTACTTTATCATCTTCCATATCAACCCTCCATATTAAAATCTTACATCATTATTTTTTTTTTTATATTTATCAGGTATTGTAACCTTTCTTGCAATATCATTTGCAATTTCGTTGTCATTATCATCAAAAATACCATTTCTATATAAGTCATCACTAACAATTTTATAATTTTTATCATTATCATAACAAATCTTTTTATGAAATCGACTCATTAAATCATACCAAAAACCTTTGAAATTTTTAAAATCTTCTTTTATTTTATCTTTTTCAGCTCGTAATTTATCAATAATACTCTCTTTGTGTTCTAATTCTTTTTCTATGTCTGCAATTTCATCATCTTTTTGCTCTATTTGATATTTCAAAGAACGATTTTCTTGTATTATTTTAGTAGTTGACAATTCAAAATCTTTAATCGCAATATTTAAGTCATTAACACTTATAACCGTTTCAGTGGTATTCTTTTACCTTTGAAATATAATTTAGCGTTTTTTCTATATTCTCGTTTGAAATAAGCATATTATTTTTATTAAGTTTAGATGGTTTCAAATTAGTTAATATTTCTTTTATATCATTACTCTCATTATCAAGTGTTTTAGTTTGTTTATTTGCTTCAGCTAGTTTTTGTGTTTTCTTTTCAATATTTCTCTTTATATCTGCATAACCATCCATATCTTTAATATCTATATCTCTATTTCTACCTCTCTGTTTTTGTTTCAATAGGGAATGCTCAGAATAGACTTTATTATAAGATTTTATACAACAAGATCTCATTTCATCTTGAATTTTTGTTAATAACTCTTTTGTAAATACCTTCGATTTTGCAGGTTGCTTTCTCATACCTCGTTTATAGTTATCTTTTATAGGAACACCAACTAAATGTATATGAGGGGAGACTTCATCAAAATGTATTACTGCATTTGCTATTTTAAACTCTGGTACAATTCTCATTAAGTCTTGCACTTGCTCTTTATATACTTGTATCATTCCTTGTCTATAATGCATATCTTTATCATTCCAAAAGTCCATATCTCCAAGTTCTATTATGAACTCACAAGCCAAGTCTTTTTGTTTATCTTGTGATATATGCTTGAAATAGTCATCAATTTTTCTATCTTCACAAGTTTGCTTTGCATTATATTCAATTCTTGCTTCTTCAAATTCATAATTGTATAAATCTATAACATCTTGATATAAATTTTCAGTTCCGTATATTACACAAATATTCTCTTTATCATTATCATAATCTCGTAAGTTGTGTTTATTTACTTTTGAAAGTTGTTTTGCCTTTTGTATTCCATTATTAGAAAATGAGGTAGAGCCAGATTGATTATTTTTGGCAATCTCTTTTGCTTTTGTTGTTTTATTTTTATCACTATCCAAGTGAATAGAATATGCTAATTCTTCGCTCATCTTTTTCCTCCTTTAAAACTTTCTTCGAAGCACAGGAATTTGTCTTTGACAAAATTCCTAACCCAGTAGACCTAAGTTAAGTACACTTCATAAAAATTTGTATTTATAGACAGCTAAATGGATATAAAATTATAGTTCTAAAAGTAGGGAAATTAAATTTTAAGGAGGTTTTAGTTATGGTAGAGATAACTTATCACAAAGAAGGAGATTATTTTGTTCCTGACTTATATTTAGAAAAGGAAGATTACGAAAATGATTATATTATTGGAAAATATGGACATTTAAGATTAGAATATTTAAAAAATTATAAAAAGGCTGAATATATAATAATGTTCATGAAAAAGACTTTAAGAAAACATATTGTTGAAACTGATAAACAAGCTAAAAGAAGATTTGAAATGCTTATGAAACAAATTCTAGAAAGAAATCCTATTGATGAAAATTTGAAAGATATTGACACTTTGAAATGGAGTGGTCTTATGAATAATTATAAGAATACAGTAGAAGAAATCATTTTTAAAGAATTAATCTATTGCTAAAAATATACGAGAGCTCACTATATAAAATGAGCTCTCATATAATAAATTAACTATTATCTTTCTAAATCATCTGATGTATCGTTTTCTCTTTCTCTTACTCTTTCTTTATCTTTACTTATTGCTAAAGGATATATACTGTAATTAGTACCTAGTAATGTTGATTTTCCATTAGAGTCAATACTTTCGATAGTTGCTTCCATATCATCTAATGAAAAACTTGATAATGATAATATTTCTTCATCATCCACTAATTCTTGTATAGCATCTTCTTCTAATATAACTCTCAATTGCATTAAGCTACCAACAGGAATCCTTAATTTTAAATCACCTTTTTCATTAGCAAATACTGCTTCTAACGTTTTTTTCTTATCTTCATCTGATAAATCATCATATTGTTGAATATCTAACGATCCATTATTTAATTCTAATTGCTTATAAGTGACAATATCTCCAACTGGTATAATTTTACCATCCACACCATAAGAAATAAGAAAACCATAATCTTCAAACCATTTATCTTTTGTTTCTACAGTTCTATTAGGAATTCTAAGTTCGTCTATTATTCTAATTATTTCTCCAGATATTTTTTCTTTTTCTTTATAAGTTAAATTTGGACTTCCTAATTCTTTACTCTTTTTTTGAGCGAGTTCCTTTAATTCTTCATTTGTCATATAAGAAAGAGTATTACAGAATTTTTCAAATCCTTTTTTACTTTCTTTTGTTTTAATTATATTTTCTTTTTTACTTTTTTTCGCAGCTTTTATAAGCATTTTCCAGTTTTCTTGAATTATCTTATCATTTTTATCCATATTAACCTCCAAACTATATAAATTATAACATTTTTTGGCATTAAAATCAATAAAATATGCGAAATAAATTGACATTTACTGTATATATGTCAATGATGTGAAACAAATTCTTTCAAATAGTATGACTGAATTTG
>OJMI01001449.1_pt1 | contig 25960 bp, 21 predicted proteins | sample 1597131 | NCBI WGS metagenome assembly OJMI01 (sample SAMEA2452116, study PRJEB22498) | human gut metagenome | reverse complement strand
GCAGTTGGTAGCGCACTACGTTCGGGACGTAGGGGTCGGGCGTTCGAGTCGCCTCTTTCCGACATAAGGCCTGGCTTTAACGAGTCGGGCCTTTTTGTTTTATGCAGGTTACAAGATAACTTTTTCAAGACTTACTTAAATTAATATCTGATACAATGAAGCGTATAAACGTTCTTTTGTTGTTCCTGATAGGAATGACATGCCTTTTGCAGGCTGCAAAGGTTGATACACTGAAGGTGTATAGTGAAAAAATGAAGCGGGAGATACCCGTGCTGGCAGTTGTTCCCGATATGGATGAGGGGATACGCTGTCCGGTGCTTTATCTGTTGCATGGGTATGGTGATACTTATACGGCATGGTCACGTATTACCGATTTGAATGCTCTTGCAGATACTTATCACATGATGATTGTATGTCCCGACGGAGAGAAAAGCTGGTATCTGGATTCTCCTGTAGACCCTAATGTACAGTTTGAGACTTTTATTTCGTTGGAATTGCCGGCATACATTGACAAGCATTATCCTACTTATGCCGTGCGTGAAGGACGGGCCATTACCGGACTCAGCATGGGAGGACACGGAGCCATGTGGAACGGAATACATCATCCCGGTGTGTTTGGTGCCGTAGGAAGTACCAGCGGAGGTGTTGATATCTGTCGTTTCCCCAATTGCTGGCAGATAGAAAAGGTACTGGGCAATGCTTATGAAAACGAGGAGGTGTGGAAAGCTCACTCGGTATATCATTCTCTTGACCGTCTGCTGGGCTCACGTCAGTCGGTAATCATTGATTGCGGATATAGCGATTTCTTTTATAAGGTAAATCAGAATGTTCACGAACGTTTGAGAGAGCTGAATGTAAAGCATGACTTTTATGTTCGTCCGGGCGGACACAACAGTGAGTATTGGAGAACTTCCATTCAATACCAGGTTTTGTTCTTTGCCAACTATTTTAAGAAGGCTTTGGCCTCGAAGAAATAAGAAAGAGTCAGGACAGAAAAGGAAAGACGCATCGCAGAGTTGTCCGCGATGCGTCTTTCTTTTTTTATGTTCCGGCACCCGGAAGTGCCGGAATGTATGCAGTGCTTGCTGCTGTTTATTTTTTCTGAATCAGACGGAGTATTTCTCCTACCCATAGAACCGGTGAGGTGGCAACAAGCAGGATTCCCCATGTCTTCGCGTCGAGCGGAGTGGTGCGGAATACGTCGCCGCCAAACTGTACGATGATGAACTGGCCTATCAGAATCAGTGCCGCAACTCCTACCAGAATGTATGATTTGCCCAGATGGCCCAATGCAGAATGACATGTACCGAATACGCGTGCATTGAACAGGTTCCAGAACTGAAGCAGTACGAATACGGTGAAGAAGATGGTAAGGTCACGCAAGCTCATATCGCCGTCCATTCCCAGCCAGTAATACAGACCGAGCAGAATCAGGATGAACGCAAGACCTGTACCTATGATATTGTGATACATTCCTTTGTTGATGATAAAGTCGCTCTGACTGCGTGGCTTTTCTTTCATCACGTCTGTGCTGGGTGGGATAGAGGCCAGAGCCAGTGCGGCAAACGTATCCATAATCAGGTTCACCCAAAGCATCTGGGTTACGGTAAGAGGTATCACATCGCCCATAAAGCTTCCGGCAAGAACTATAAACATGGCTATCAGGTTGATGGTGAGCTGGAAGGCGATAAAGCGCTGTATGTTCTTATAGAGCGAACGTCCCCACATTACGGCGGTTCCGATGCTGCGGAACGAGTCGTCGAGCAGGGTGATGTCACTGGCTTCCTTGGCAACGGAGGTTCCCGTACCCATACTCAGTCCTACCTGTGCATGGTTCAGTGCCGGTGCGTCGTTGGTTCCGTCGCCGGTTACGGCTACTACGGCACCTTTCTTCTGAAGAAGCTGTACGAGGCGCTGCTTGTCGGTAGGACGTGCACGTGACATGATTTTCAAATCCATTACACGGTCGAGTGCTTCCTCGTCGCTCAGTGCGGCGAAATCTGTTCCCGTGATGCGGTTACACTCGGTGTCTTCGGGTTTCCACAGACCGATTTGTCGGGCAATCTCGGTAGCGGTGCCCGGAGTATCGCCGGTTACTATCTTCACGCGGATACCGGCATCCTGACACAGACCTACTGCTGCCGGAACATCGGGACGGATAGGGTCGGAGATGGCGGCAATACCGATGAAGGTGAAGTTGTTCTCAGTAGAAAGTTCTGCGCAGTTGGTCGGTTCGTCAGCCTTTACGATGCGGTAAGCGAATCCGAGTGTACGCATGGCCATGTTCTGATAAGCCAGCAACTGTTTGTCTATGGCTTCTTGCATGTCTTTCATTGCGGTGGTGCCTGAGGCAGTAACCGCCTGACTGCACTTCTTGGCAATGATTTCGGGAGCACCTTTCAGATAAAGGATACGGTTGCCATATGCAGAGTCGACCAGTGTAGCCATGAACTTACGTTCGGTAGAGAAGGGGAGTTGGTTGACGATTCTGGCTGCATTGCGCAGTTGCAGATAGTCTTGACCCTGTTTCTGCATCCAGAGCAGCAGGGCTATTTCGGTAGGATTGCCCACGCCTTTCACCTGATGCTGTTCGTCTTCTTCAAGGTATGCGGTAGAGTTGGCCGCAATGCCTTCGGCTATCAGCTGGCTGTTGGCTTGTGCCATATCGAGTGCCTGTGCATCGCCCAGGGCTTGGAACTTGGTTTCATAAACCTGCATGCGGTTCTGGGTAAGTGTACCGGTTTTGTCTGTACAGATTACGGTTACGGCACCCATCGTTTCGCTGGCGTGCATCTTACGTACCAGATTGTTGGTGGCTAGCATGCGTCGCATGTTCAGTGCCAGACTGAGGGTTACACTCATGGGGAGACCTTCGGGTACGGTTACCACGATAAGGGTAACGGCCATCATGAAGTTCTCAAGCACGATTTTTGCGATGCCCAGATAGTTGTTCCAGTCGTGATAGTTGTGCAGTTCGTGCCATGTAAATCCGATGAATGCCAGTGTGGCCACAACGAATCCCACCTTGCCGATAAGGTTGGCCAGACGTTCGAGCTGTATGCTCAGCGGGGTCTTTTCTTCCGATTCTTCGGTGGCCTGACGGGCTACCTTTCCGATTTCGGTCGCATCGCCCACGTGAGTTACGCGCATTACGCTATGTCCGTCGATGACGGTGGTTCCGCGCATTACGTGGTTCGACGGGTAGGTAGCTTCGGCATCGAAATGTTCGGGGTCAATGGTCTTTTCTACCATCGGTTCGCCGGTGAGGCTCGATTCGTTGACCTGCATGGAGGTGGCTTCGAGCAGTTCGCCGTCGGCAGGAATCTCTTCACCGTTTTCAAGCATAACTACATCACCCACTACGATGTCTTTGCGGGGAACTTCATGTACGCTTCCGTTACGTATCACGCGCACCATGGTATCTTCGTTGGTGGCATTGAGAAGGTCGAACTTCTTGCCGGCGTCGTATTCAAAATAGAATCCGATGCCTGTGGCCAGGAAGATAGCTACGATGATACCGATAGACTCGGCAAACTCACCTTCGATAAACGAGATGACGAGCGAGAATACGGCAGCGACCAATAACACACGGATAATGGGGTCTTTGAATTTCTCAAGATAAAGCTTCCACATGGGAGTACGCTTGGGAGGGGTAAGCAGGTTATTGCCGTTCTTGGCACGGCTCTCTTCTACCTGCTTATCGGTTAAGCCTTGGTGTTTAAACTGTGATGTTGTCATTAAAAGATATTGTTTTTAAATATTTATATTCAGAAGTCGCAAAAATAATCTTTTATATTTAATAAGGTATGTGTGGCGAAGTAAAAAAAGCCGCGCTGATGGTTTTCGTCCGAATGCCTGAAATCTATGTTACAATTTTGTTTCATTTCTTTTTCATCGGAGGCGTTTCAAGGGGGCTTTTGTGACCCTTCGCATACCGGTTTGCTGAGCCTTGACTCCCAGCATGCTGGGCCTTGGTCGCCAGCGCGGTGAGCCTTGGCTGCCAGTCTGCTGAGCCTTAACTCCCAGCAAAGCTATTCTTTATAGACTATCTTGAAGGGCAGAATCTGGAAAATATGGCAGGAAGGGGTGCTCAGTTCCAGCTTCCAGCTTACGGAATCTCCGTCTTTTCCGGCGGCAAGCTTGTCGATAACCGATTGCGGAATCAGCTCCTTGAACGAAATCCTTCCGCTGTTGAGGCGGAGGTAACGTGCCTGCTTCTGTTCGTCAACGGCAAGCAGGGCTACCGGGGCATATTGGCTCAGAATGCTGCCGTAATATTCATCGCGTGCGTTGAGTTCCATGCTTCCGTAGTCGTAACTCAGTTCATGTCCGTCGGGAGTGTTCAGTTTCCCGTCTTTGGTCAGTGTCACTTTAGTGTATGTGAAGTCGTATATGTCGGTTCCTTTCGGTTCAAGTTCCTCGTCGGTCGAGAATATGTCGAATCTGCATATCTTCAGTTGGTCCTTTCCTTCCAGTGAAACACCGTTGCTCAGCAGTTTTACCTTAACATGGTTGTCGTTGGCGGTGATTTCGCAGCTTCCTTCCCGGAGAGCCTTGAACTGGAAGGGGCCGTTGCTCGACAGCACATCGAACTCAAATTCCTTTCCGGAAATGATGACCGGGTCTTCTTCGACCGTAGTGGCGAAGTCTTTTACATTGTTCAGGTCTGCGTTGAATACCTCCTGAACCTTCTTCAGCTCATCGGAGCTCATACGCCGGTAAGTGGAGTAACCGTATATTTTCTTTCCTCCGGCACTGACACCCAGATATTCTACCATTTTCATAGTCTTGCTGTCTGCCGAAATAATCTGCATGAGCATATTTCCCCCGTTTGCAACAATGCGGTTGCCGTCTTCAAGCGTATAAGCGGTAGTGATGAATCCCCATGCCGGAATGAAGCCTGCGTAAAAATATTGTTTCAGTGATGAACGGTTTTCGAAATAATAGGTTGTGGGACCGCCTCCAATCAGGTCCTCATAATAGTCTTGGCGGATGCATTCGCCGTTTTCCTTGATTTCATAAGTGCTTACATACGTCCATCCGTAACCGGCAACCGTCTGTTCGAAGGCTTCTGTAGAAAGAGGGGTGACAGACGGTGCATAACACATTCCGGTGTCATCGAATCTGAACGTGGGAAAGTTCATATCATCGTCACTGCAGGCAGTAATGCCCCACAGCAGGCAGAGTGCCGTAAGGACGTGTAATAAGTCATTTGTTCTCATATATGTATGTTGTTAAGCCGCAGGCAAAGGTAAGTAATATTCTGTTTGGATATCAGGCGCAATACTATGTTTTACGGCAAGCGGAACCTGGTTTCTCATATGAAATTACATACAGGAAAGAGTCAGAAGGCGGTTTGAGGTGAAGGCTCGAATTCTTCGGGAGTCAGGTTTTCATAATCGTCTACTTCGTGATGCACCTTGACCGAATAGAAACGTACCTTTTTGCTGTTGCTGGCCGTATAGGTGCAGCGTATGCCGCAATACGGAGCTTCCTGATAGGTGACATCCTGAAAAACAATGGAATGAATCTCCGGATAAGGGGCAATGCTTGTACTGATGGAAAACGTTCCGTTACTGTCGCATTCAGCTTTGATTTCCAGTTCGGGCGAAGAATCTCCTTTCATGATTTCACCGGTAGCATCGAGCAGTGTAGTCTCTTCTCCGTCTTGCCGGTAAAGGTACAGACGGTCTTCCTTGCTCCCTCCCAACTGGATGAAATATCCGTTGAGGCTTCCGTTCAAATCAGAATCTGAGGCGCCGAGATAGAAACGCACGTAGTTGTTGGCCGACGGATTGAACGACATCCGTACGCTGATGAGCCAGCATGTTTTTCTCAGGCTGCTGATGCGTGAGGTTATTACAGCTGTTCCGGCCTTGGCCGATTCGTCATACAGCCGGATGCTTCCGTCGTCTTCAAACCGGTATTTGTTGAGCTCGCCTTCCCATTGCAGCATTTCGTAGGCGATATCATCATCCTCGTCCTGAATGCTTCCCTCTCCGTTGCCGGACGTTTCGTCCTTTTCGGTATCTTCTGTCGTCTGTTTGTCCTCGTATACGGGTTGTGAACATCCACAGAGAATGCACAACATGAAAATCATGACAGATGTTGCTATTGTGTACTTGTATACCATTTCTTTACTTTTAGTTCCTCAAAGATATGTGAAAACATCTATTTATGCTATTTTATTAATAAAAATGTTCTTTTTTAAGAATTTAGTTTAAAATAATTTGGCACGTTCGGATTATTTTTTCTCTTTTGCAGCCGAAAAACTTAACCTTGAAATATTTATGACTTCAATTATTGTTATCCTCTTCATTGTAGGCTATGCCTGCATTGCCCTTGAAAGCGGCCTGAAAGTAAACAAGACGGCTGTGGCATTGTTAATGTGTGTTTTATGTTGGGTGCTTTATATGGTCGATTGCGGCGTATACGTGCCTCAGTTTTATCCGGAAGAGTTCTCAAAATTCTGCGCAGAGTCATTTGGTGGAACGACGGCAGAATTGTCTCGTGCATTTGCCAGCGAACATCTTTTGCTGAATCATCTGGGAGATGCCTGTGAAATTATTTTCTTCCTGATGGGTGCCATGACAATTGTTGAGATTGTAGACTCTAACGGTGGATTTAATTTTGTTCGTGAACGCTTGGGTACACGTAACAAGCGTGCTTTGCTATGGCGTATCGTTCTGATGACATTCTTCCTTTCGGCCATACTCGACAACCTTACTACCAGTATCGTCATGATAATGGTATTGCGTAAACTGGTTGCTGATCACAAGGAACGTATGATTTTTGCAGCAATGGTTATTCTGGCAGCAAACAGCGGTGGTGCATTCTCTCCGATTGGTGATGTGACTACCATTATGCTGTGGATTAAGGGTAATATCTCTACATTGGGCGTGATAAAGGAAGTCTTCCTCCCTTCTATAGCTTCGGTTGTTGTTCCGGCACTGATTCTGCAGTTCAAGCTGAAGGGAGAACTTGTTCCTGCAGGAGCTGATACGCAGATGACATCGGCACAGCATTTTTCCGCACTTCAGCGTCAATGGGTTTTCTGGGTAGGAGTTGGCGGCCTGATGTTAGTTCCTATATTCCGTACTTTGACCGGTCTGCCACCGTTTATGGGAATATTGCTGGTACTTTCCGTATTGTGGATAATGACGGAGTTGTTTTACAGCCGCAAGAAAGATATTGAAACCACAACCCAGCAACGTGTCAGCAATTTGCTTCATCGCATTGATATGACTACCATTCTGTTCTTCCTGGGAATATTGATGACTGTGGGTGTGCTTGCCGAAATCGGAGTTCTTGGTGAATTTGGAAAATGGCTCGATAATGTATCAAATCACAATGCTTACCTGGTAACAGGTATCATCGGTGTAGTATCTTCTATTGTCGACAATGTGCCTTTGGTTGCAAGCTGTATGGGAATGTATGATATTGCTCCGTTAACGGTTACTGACCCTACCTTGCTTAATTTTGTTCAGGATGGTGTGTTCTGGCAGTTACTTGCCTACTGTGCCGGTGTGGGTGGAAGTATACTTATTATAGGTAGTGCTGCCGGTGTAGTAGTGATGGGATTGGAGAAAATCTCTTTCGGCTGGTATCTCCGTCACATCTCATGGATTGCTTTCTTAGGCTATTTGGCAGGTATAATAGTTTATTGGCTTGAAAAAAGCTTCTTGTTTTGATGAAAAACATGCATTTTGCTTGTTGGAAATGAAAAAGAAGCATTATCTTTGCAACGTTTTGTTTAAAGCGTAGAATATACAATACAACTTTATTATACTAACAGGTGCAGTTAACGCATTAGTCCGTTGATTGCACCTTTTTTATTTTTCCTGTTTGGATTTTATCTGATGGCTTTTTTCTTGTCGAAATGTAACTCACGCATTCTTCTATTAAGTGTATATAGACACTTGAAGTAGAATTTTCCTCTTTTTTTCTCCTTCTTTTCTAACAATATGTCAATTAAACACTGTTATAAAGCATGTTTTAAGGTAAACCCTAACATTTTATCTAAAAAACATGATTTTTTATGCAAAAAGTTTTGGTGGTAATATAATAAGGCCTATATTTGCACCAGTGATGGTTACATTTTATCATTAACCTAAATAAAGAACTACCATGAATATTGAAAACATTATGGCTTCTCTTGAAGCTAAACATCCAGGCGAATTGGAATACCTGCAAGCGGTAAAGGAAGTGCTTTTATCTATTGAAGATATTTACAATCAGCATCCTGAATTTGAAAAAGTAAGTCTTATCGAACGCTTAGTGGAACCCGATCGCATTTTCACCTTCAGAGTTCCTTGGGTAGACGATAATGGTAAAGTACAAGTAAACCTTGGATATCGTGTTCAGTTTAATAATGCAATTGGCCCGTATAAAGGTGGTATTCGCTTCCACGCATCTGTAAACTTGTCAATCCTTAAATTCTTAGGATTCGAACAAACCTTTAAAAATGCATTGACTACTCTTCCGATGGGTGGTGGTAAAGGTGGATCTGACTTCTCTCCGAGAGGTAAGAGTGATGCTGAAATCATGCGTTTCTGCCAGGCCTTTATTCTTGAATTGTGGCGTCACCTTGGTCCTGATATGGATGTTCCTGCCGGTGATATCGGTGTTGGTGGACGTGAAGTTGGCTACATGTTCGGAATGTACAAGAAATTAACTCGTGAATTTACGGGTACGTTTACAGGCAAGGGCTTGGAATTCGGTGGATCATTGATCCGTCCTGAAGCAACAGGTTTCGGTGGCTTGTATTTCGTTAACCATATGCTTCAAATGAAGGGCATAGATATTAAAGGCAAGACTGTTGCTGTTTCTGGTTTCGGAAACGTTGCATGGGGTGCTGTTACAAAAGCTACTCAATTGGGTGCTAAGGTTGTTACTATTTCTGGTCCTGATGGTTATGTATACGATCCAGACGGAATCAGCGGTGACAAGATTGACTACATGCTTGAATTGCGTGCTTCTGGTAACGACGTTGTTGCTCCATATGCCGAGAAATATCCTAATGCTAAATTCGTTCCGGGACGTCGTCCATGGGAAGTTAAGGTAGATATCGCATTGCCTTGTGCTACTCAGAACGAATTGAATGGAGATGATGCCAAAGCCTTAATTAATAATAATGTTACTTGCGTAGGAGAAATTTCCAACATGGGTTGTACTCCTGAAGCTATCGATGCATTTATCGAAAACAAGATTATGTATGCTCCGGGTAAGGCCGTTAATGCCGGTGGTGTTGCTACCTCAGGCTTGGAAATGAGCCAGAACGCAATGCATTTAAGCTGGACTGCTGAAGAAGTAGACCGCAGACTTCACGAAATTATGGGTAACATCCACGCTCAATGCGTTAAATATGGTACTCAGCCTGATGGCTATATCAATTACGTGAAGGGTGCAAATGTTGCAGGATTCATGAAAGTGGCTCATGCAATGATGGCACAAGGAATCGTTTAATAATAGAATCTCGTTTAGTTGTATTTGTATTTTGTATTGTAATGTGCTGCCTGTTGCCTGAGAAGGTCACAGGCAGTATTTTTTTATCGGATATTTTGCATTGGCTTTTTTGTTGGATAGTGAGAGATTGTTTTTGAGTGGTTGATCTTTCTGTGTCTTTAAATATATACTACTGTAAACAATATATAAAAAAAGGAAAATCCAAAGTAAAACTATTCTCTTTTGAAAAGTTTTCCTCATATTTGTTATAGATATAATATTATAATAAATAATTATGAATATTGAAGTAGAAAAGACACATGTTGGTAGAGAAGAATTGCGCGAAAGAATATTGACTGTAGCAATGGAAATGTTTTATAAATCAGGAATAAAGCCTGTAAGAATGGATGACATAGCCAATAATCTGTCAATTTCTAAAAGAACCTTATATGAAGTGTTTCAGGATAAGGAAACGCTTTTGCTGGAATGTCTTGTCAGAGGACGGGAATTGCAGAATTCTTATATGAATGAGGTGGATATTCAGAAGAGTAATGTTCTTGAAATCGTTTTGAAATTTTATCAATATAACATAGCCAGATTGCGTCGAATCAATCCACGTTTCTTTGAGGACCTGAAAAAATACCCGCAGGTAATGAATTTTTTGAGGAATGAGCGCAACAGGGATTTCCATGTTGTAGTGAATTATTTTGAGAAAGGTATTGAACAAGGCATCTTTCGTAAGGATGTGAATATGGATTTGTTCATAAGACTGTTAAATCTGACCTTTGATAATACCATGGAGTCGGATGTCAGCAAGAATTATTCGGTAAATGAGATTTATAGTGTAGTAGTGATAACATATTTAAGAGGCATTTCTACGGATAAAGGTTTGAAGATACTGGATGAATTTATGAATTCCATCCGTAATGACAATTAATCATAAAAACTAGAGTATGAGTTTAAAAGGAAGTATCAAGTATGTTGCGTTGTTTGCAGCCTCCCTGTTTGTGAATGGAGCCTGGGCTCAGGAGGTGCTGCAATTGACATTAAAGCAGGCGCTCGAGATTGCGAAAAATGAAAATCCTACCTTGAAGATTGCAGGACAGGAGATTTTATTGAAGCAGAATTCAAAGAAAGAAGCCATATGGAATTTGATTCCGGAGGCCGAACTTGTGGGGTCTTACACGCGTACTATACAGAAACAGACTTTTGCGATGGGTGACCAGCAGGTAAAAGTTGGTACGGATAATAGTTACTCGGGCGGTTTGTCGATTAGCTTGCCGGTTTTTGCTCCGTCATTATATAAAAGTATAAATATAACCCAAAGTGATATAGAACTAGCATTGGAGCAGGCACGTGCTTCTGAACTTGATTTGGTAAATCAGGTTACGAAAGCATATTATCAGCTGTTGTTGACACAAGACAGTTATGAGGTCTTGAAGAAGAGCTATGCCCAAAGTGAAGAAAACTATCGGGTAGTGAATGAAAAATTCAAGCAGGGAAGCGTCAGCGAATATGATAAGATCAGCGCCGAAGTCCAGATGAGAAGTTTGAAGCCCAGTGTGGTATCTGCGAAAAACGGAGTAAATCTTGCAAAGCTTCAGCTGAAAGTCCTGATGGGGGTTACGGCAGATGTAGATATACAGACTGACGATAACCTGAAAAACTATGAAATGAAGCTGTTCCAACGTCAGATGGAAAATGAAAATTATGGTTTCAGTCTGCAAAACAACAGCGATTTGAAGCAAATAGACCTGAATGCCAAACAGCTCAGACAGAACCTGCAGTTGCAATATACCAACTTTATGCCGACGCTTTCGGTATCTTTCCAGTACATGTATACTACGTTGAATGATAATTTCCGCTTTTCTTCTTATAAGTGGAATCCGTATTCAACGATAGGATTGAATCTGAGTATTCCTTTGTTCCGCGGCAGTAACTTTACCAAAGTGAAACAGGCCAAGATTCAGATACAGCAGTTGGAAGAGAACAGAATAAATACGGAACGCCAGTTGCATATGCAGGCCACCAGTTATCTGGATAACATGTCAGCCAGTGCAGAGCAGGTAGTAAGCAATAGAGAGGCTGTTGCGCAAGCCATAAAAGGACGTGATATTGCTACCAAACGTTATGAGGTGGGTAAAGGTACCATTTTGGAATTGAACAGTTCGGAAGTAGCCTTGACGCAGGCTGAATTGACTTACAATCAGTCTATTTTTGATTATTTGTCGGCTAAGGCAGATTTGGATAAGGTGCTGGGAAATGAAAATGAAGATGTAGAATAGAGAAAAACAGATATAGCCGTGTTGCTATATGAGCCATATTGAAACAACAAAAAACAAAAATAATATCATGTTGAAAAGAAATGTCTATCTGGCGGCTATGGTTGCCGCAATATTCTCATTGGGAGCGTGCAACAGTTCCGAAAAGAAAGATGTAGAAAAACAGACGGATAGTGAAATGCCTTCTGTAAAACTGGAAACGGTTACAGAGAGAGAAGTCCCGCAGATTGAGGAGTATACAGCAATTGTTGAGGCCGATATAAAGAATAATATCGCCCCTTCTTCTCCCGTACGAATAGATAAGATTCTGGTAGAGGTAGGCGATTATGTAAAGGCCGGACAGAAACTTGTTCAGATGGATGCTGCCGGACTGCAGCAAAGCAAATTGCAGTTGGATAACCAGAAGATAGAATTCAAACGTACGGACGAACTGTATAAAGTAGGAGGTGTGTCAAAATCAGAATGGGATGCCGCGAAGACCAATCTCGACGTACTGCAGACCGCATATGACAATCTTCTGGAGAATACACAGCTGCTTAGTCCTATCAGCGGAGTGATAACTGCCCGTAATTATGATAATGGCGACATGTACAGTTCTGCACAGCCGGTTCTTACCGTAGAAAAGATTACTCCGGTAAAACTTTTGATAAATGTATCCGAACCGTATTTCGCACAAGTAAAGAAAGGTGCCAAGGCGATGATGCGTTTTGATGCCTTTGGCGATGAGGAGTTTACCGGTTACGTAAGCCTTATTTATCCCAGCATTGATTCCGACACGCATACATTCCCGGTAGAGATTGCCTTGGCAAATGCCGACCAGCGTGTGCGTCCCGGAATGTTCGGACGTGTGACACTGGATTTCGGAAACAAAAACAGAGTGGTTGTTCCCGATATGGCCATTGTTAAGCAGGCTGGTTCGGGCGAACGTTACGTATATGTTTACAGAGACGGAAAGGTATACCGTCAGGTTGTAGAGCTTGGACGCCGTATCAATACGGAATATGAACTGGTATCTGGTGTGGAGAATAATTCTCAGGTTGTTGTTGCAGGACAGACACGTCTTGCCGATGGCATTGAAGTTAACGTAATAAAGTAGCATGTTATGAGTCTATATGAAGGTGCGGTAAAAAAGCCGATTATGACCTCGCTCTGTTTCCTTGCAGTGGCGATATTTGGTCTTTTCTCTTTGTCGAAACTTCCGGTCGATTTGTATCCAGATATTGATACGAATACGATTATGGTCATGACTTCATACGATGGAGCCAGTGCTTCGGATATAGAGAACAATGTGACTCGTCCGTTGGAGAATACATTGAACTCTGTCAGTAACCTGAAGCATATCACCTCGCGTTCTTCAGAGAACATGTCTTTAATTATATTGGAGTTTGAATATGGTTATGACATTGATGTATTGACCAATGATGTACGTGATAAGTTGGATATGGTCAGTTCACATCTTCCTGATGAAGTGAGTACGCCGATTATATTTAAGTTCAGCACCGATATGATTCCTATCCTGTTGCTTTCCGTACAGGCCGATGAGAGTCAGAGTGCACTTTACAAGATTCTTGACGACAATGTGGTGAATCCGCTGGCACGTATTCCCGGAGTGGGTACGGTTTCAATCAGTGGAGCTCCCCAGCGTGAAGTGAACATTTATTGCGACCCCAATAAACTTGAAGCATACGGACTGAGTGTAGAAACCATCAGTTCTGTCATTTCCGGAGAGAACCGGAATGTGCCGGGGGGAACCTTTGATGTAGGAAACTCTACTTATTCATTGCGTGTGGAAGGAGAGTTCAAAGACCCGAAAGAAATGACCAATATCATTGTAGGGCATCATGATGGAGCTGCCGTTTATCTGCGTGATGTAGCAACCATTTCCGACGATGTGGAAGAGCGTGCACAGGAGACATACAATAACGGACGTCAGGGAGCGATGATTGTGGTTCAGAAACAGTCGGGAGCAAACTCAGTGAGCATTTCCCAGGCTGTAATGAAACAGTTGCCACGTTTGCAGGCTTCCTTGCCGAGCGATGTCAAACTGGGAGTGATTGTCAATACATCCGATAATATCTTGAATACGATAGACAGTTTGACAGAAACTATTCTCTATGCCATTCTGTTTGTGGTATTGGTTGTGTTCGTCTTTTTGGGACGTTGGCGTGCTACGGTTATCATCTGTATTACCATCCCGATGTCTCTGATTGCTTCATTCATTTATCTGGCCACTACAGGCGGTTCACTCAATATAGTTTCATTGTCGTGTCTCTCCATTGCTATTGGTAATGTGGTGGATGATGCTATCGTGGTACTTGAAAACATAACCACGCACATCGAGCGCGGTGCTGAACCGAAGCAGGCCGCTATTCACGGAACCAATGAGGTGGCCATATCGGTTATAGCCTCTACGTTGACCATGATAGCAGTGTTCTTCCCGCTGACCATGGTTACAGGTATGTCGGGAGTGCTCTTTAAGCAGTTGGGATGGATGATGTGTGTGATTATGACTGTATCTACAGTTGCCGCCCTGTCATTTACTCCGATGATGTGTTCCAGACTGTTGCGCCTGCAGAAAAAGCAAAGCAAGCTTTTCACTAAAGTATATACTCCGATTGAAAAGGCATTGGACGCTCTTGATTCAGGATACGCACGCCTGTTGAATTGGGCCGTACGTCACCGCAGAGTCGTGATTTTAGCTTGTTTACTTTTCTTCATCGTGAGTCTGTTCTGTATGAAAGGCATCGGTTCGGAGTTCTTCCCGTCGAATGATAACGGACGTATAGCCGTAAAACTGGAACTTCCTATCGGTACGCGGGTAGAGCGGGCAAAGGCACTGTCTCAGGAACTGACGGAAAAGTGGATGAAACGTTACGGTAAGATTATGAAAGTCTGCAACTATACCGTAGGACAGGCCGATACCGACAATACCTTTGCGTCAATGCAGGATAACGGTTCACATATCATGTCATTCAACATCAGTCTGTGTTCTGTTGAAGACCGTGATATTTCTCTTGAGCAGGTCTGTGACGAAATGCGTGCCGATTTGGCCGGATATCCGGAACTGGCAAAGGCGCAGGTTATCCTGGGAGGTAGTAATCAGGGTATGGGCGGACAGGCTAGCGCCGATTTTGAAATTTACGGATATAGCTTTGACGAGACCGACCGTGTGGCAGCCGAGCTGAAAAACAGTCTTCTGAAGGTAAACGGAGTTTCGGAAGTGAATATCAGCCGAAGCGATTATCAGCCCGAATATCAGGTAGACTTTGACCGCGAGAAACTGGCTCTTGCCGGATTGAATCTTACTACGGCAGCCAATTATCTGCGTAACCGTGTAAACGGTAGTCTGGCTTCCTATTACCGTGAAGACGGTGATGAGTATGATATCCGTGTGCGTTATGCGCCCGAATTCAGAACCAGTATAGAAGACCTGGAGAATATCGTAATCTATACGGCAAACAATAAGCCCGTGCGTGTGAAAGATGTGGGTAAGGTGGTAGAACGTTCCAATCCGCCTACCATCGAGCGTAAAGACCGTGAGCGTGTGGTAACGGTATCGGCCGTTATTTCCGGCGCGCCGTTGGGTAGCGTTGTTGCCGAGGGTGAGCGCATTATCAGCAAGATGGATTTGCCCAGTGGTGTAAACATCCAGATTGCCGGTTCGTACGAAGACCAGCAGGATTCGTTCTCCGACCTGGGTATATTGGCCGTAATGATTGTTATTCTTGTGTTCATTGTAATGGCCGCTCAGTTTGAGTCACTTACTTATCCGTTTATCATCATGTTCTCATTGCCGTTTGCCTTCAGTGGAGTGTTGATGGCTCTGTTCTCTACGGGTACAACCCTGAATGTGATGAGTCTGTTGGGAGCAATCATGTTGATTGGTATCGTGGTGAAGAACGGTATCGTGCTGATTGACTACATTACTTTGTGTCGTGAGCGCGGACAGGCGGTAATCAACTCCGTTGTCACTTCCGGCCGAAGCCGTTTGCGTCCGGTATTGATGACCACACTGACTACCATTCTGGGTATGGTGCCGATGGCTGTCGGTAGTGGTGAAGGTTCTGAAATGTGGCGTCCGTTGGGTGTGTCGGTTATCGGCGGACTTACGGTATCTACCATCCTTACGTTGATTCTTGTCCCCGTAGTTTATTGCGTATTTGCCGGAACTGGTATCAAGCGTCAGCGTCGCATCATGAAGAACAAGCGTGCTTTGGACGAATATTTCCAGGCTAATAAGGAACTGTTTATTAAGGACAAACTAAAAAAATAAAGTACATTCTATGAAATCTGTATTGATAACTTTCGACCAGGCTTTTTATGAACGTATTCTGGCTACACTCGACCGTATGAACTGTCGCGGTTTCAGTTACCTGAAAGATGTGCAGGGACGTGGCAGCAAGACCGGAGAGCCGCATTACGGCAGTCATGCCTGGCCTTCCATGTGCTCGGCCATTATTACGATGGTCGATGATGCCAAGGTTGATCCGTTGCTGGAGGCCTTGCATAAGATGGATGTTGAAACCGAGCAGTTGGGACTTAGAGCCTTTGTGTGGAATATAGAAAAATCAATTTGAGCAACACTCGTTTCAGATAGATGATAATGACAGGTTCCGGAGTGAGAATGAACGCCATTCTCATCCGGAACTCTGTTTTTAGAGGGTGTATGATTAGCGCATGAAACAGTATCCGACAGAGTGTCTGGTTAAACAGAGACAGATTCCGGGAACTGTCTGCTCATATAGTTTATAAAACAAAAAGCGTCTGGTCTAATCAGGAAAAGACAATCTGGTATTGTGCATCGCCCCGTGCACAATACTGCACCGCCCGGTGCACAAAGTTGCATCGCCCTATGCAGTACGCTGCACCGCGTCGTGCAGTAATTTGCATGCTAGGGTGCAAAAAACAGAACGGCTAGTCTCATTAAGGATTATATTAGGAAATCATTCACCTTTTTATGGACAGCAATAGAATTTGTCGTATTTTTATATATCAAGAAAGTGGTTATGGAAGTTAAGATAGAAGAAAGTTGGCGTAGACGGTTACAGGAAGAATTTGACAAACCTTATTTCTCCCGGCTGGTAGAGTTTGTGCGTTATGAATATCAGCATTACCATATTCTCCCCAAGGGGACACAGATATTCCATATGTTCAATGCATGTCCTTTCGATAAGGTGAAAGTGGTTATTTTGGGGCAGGACCCTTATCCCACTCCCGGACAGTATTACGGCGTCTGCTTTTCCGTTCCCGAAGGAACACCGATTCCCGGTTCGCTGATGAATATATTTCGGGAGATACATTCTGATTTGGGTATAGCGCTCCCCGCGTCAGGATGTCTTGACAAGTGGGTCGGTCAAGGCGTGTTTTCCTTAAATGCCGTGCTCACGGTACGCGCTTATCAGACCGGTTCGCACAAAGACAAGGGGTGGGAGACCTTTACAGATGCAGTCATTAAGCGTTTGAGCGATGAGCGTGAGCATCTGGTGTTTATGCTCTGGGGTGCCTATGCCAAAGACAAGATTTGTCTGATAGACTCTTCCCGTCATTTGGTGCTGACAGCTGCTCACCCGTCACCCCGTTCGGCCGAACACGGATTTTTCGGTTGCCGTCATTTCAGCAAGGCGAATGCCTATCTGCAGGCACATGGCATTGCACCCATAGACTGGTCGGTGTGATTTCGGGACTTTATTTTCTGCCAAATCGTGAAGTGTCTGTCTCTTTCTTTTCCTTGTTGATACTGCCTCCAAAACGGTAGACGAATTTCACTGAAACGGTACGGCTGTATTGTCCCATGTTCAAGTCGATGTGTTGCCCTGCATAGCGGTTTCTCACCTTCATTCGCATGGTATCAAACAGGTCTGAACAGTTCAGGCTCAGGCTTGCCTTATCTTTCAGGAAACTCCACTGTGCCCCTACATTGACCGTAAAGACCGGTTTCGTGTCACTGATACCGGAAATCATGCTTGAACGGTACGTCGCATCTAAGTCAAATCCCAGGTTGGAACCTACAGAGAAATGATTCTGCATGGCCAGCATACAGGCCCATTTCTTGCGGTCGAAAGGAATATCCCAGAACTTGTCGCAACGGTTACGGTCATTGACCACAGTAGCGTTTACTTGAGAAGACAACCACTCGCCGATGCTGAACGGAATGTTGGCACTCAAGCCGAAGGACTGGTAATAGTTCCAGTTCTGTGTGCGGTATACAAGTGCCAGACGGTCTTTCGCCTGATACATGTCCATCGTAAAATAATCGTTGGTACGTTCATAGAACAGTGACAACATGTACTTCTGAAGAAAGAGATAATTGGCGTTTACACTGTACACGTTGGCCGGTCGCAATCCCTCGATGGTCTGAACCTCTTCGTAAGCATTCATATAGGTAGTACTGGTCTGCATATCCCAATAAGTGGGATAATCCTTTTCCGAAGAAACGCCCAATATGAACGTATGTTTTTCCGACGGCGAATAGGTCAGACTAGCCTGCGGATAGACCGCCCATTTGTGATAGTCTCCGATGGAGTAATACTCACCGGTTGCCGAAAAGGAAAGAGACAGGCCGTTCTCAAACTCCTTGTCGAAGCCTCCATAAAAGTTGGTAATCTGCTCATAAAGGCGCGATGAAGAATTGCCTACACCGTTCTTACCCTCCGTCTGATTGAAGAACTGACAGTTCTTATTGTCCGTATAATCATAACGTACACCGTATTTCAAAGTCCAGTCATTGGCAAGACCGTGACTTTGGTCAGCATACACCGAGAACTTATGTATCTTCTGGTCAGAAGTATAATCAAGCAGCTGACGGGTATCGTCTGTCAGTTTACTTTCCAAACGGTTATAGTCATTCATGGTATAATCTGTGTAGTCCATTCCAAAGTCAAGTCCAAATCCCGAAGAATAGCGGGCAAAAACATTGTGCATCCGGCTTTCCTGCAACTTGTCGTTATGACTGTTCTGGAAATTCCCGTTTACGTCGATAGTACCTTTCCCATTGTCCAGTGAAGCACCGTTATATCCCACACACAGCTCGTTATTTTCATTTATCAGATAGCCATATTCTGCATAGATGTTATGCCTCCAGCCTTTCGTATTGATTTGCTGCGTCTGCGTAATGTCATATGTCTTTCCGTCATAATCGTGCATGGAAGCCAAATCCATTACAGTCATAATATGCGAATAACCGGGATTATAGGAAACATTCAATGATGACTTGCCTTTCGTCATCAGAAAGTTTACATTGCCACTGTAACTGCTGAAATACTGGTTGCTGTAGCTGGCCGACAGTTCACTTTGGATGGTATTGTCGGCTGCCTTTGCCGTTACAATATTAATGGCAGCACCACGCACATGATATTCAGGTGGTGTATTATACATCACTTCGGCTGTCTGTATCTGCGAAGCGGAAGTATTCTTCAATACCTCAATCAGCTGTTCTTGTGTCAATGTGCTTGCCTTTCCGTTCAGGATAACCGTCACACTCTTTGCACCTACCAGTGAAAGTTTACCGTTCCTGTCCTGTACTCCCGGCAACTTACATATGGCCTCGTAAGCATTGTTTACGATATGTTTCTCTGTAATGGCCGAAATGTCATAATTCAGCTTCCCTCGTTCCACGGTTACAAATGGTCTTTCTCCTTTTATTACCACTTCTTCCAGATTATAGTCTTTCGGCTCTAATGCAATGATACCGACATCACGAGCCTGGCCCTTAACTAGTCTGGTCTGATAGAGCAGATGTTGAACGATGAGCTGGTAACTCTCCGGTTCCGGTTCAAGAACAAATGTACCGTTGGCCGCAGATATGGCAGCACCCAGATAGGTTGAATCCGGCAACTGCATGATTATTGTAGCGCCTTCTATCGGCTCTTGGTTGGTATCTACTATTTTTCCTGTTGTCTGGCAGAAAGCAGAAATCGAAAAGACTGCACACATTAATGTTACTATAATCTTTTTACTTTTCATATTATAGCTGTGTTTGTTTTATATCCCAATTGGATGATTCAAAGTAAATTTCAGATACGGAATCTTTTTCCGAAGGTTGCACTTTATTGGCTGGCGGTGAAAAACACTGATGAATGCATTACCGATACAGTTATGCAATACTAAGACGGCGATTATAACGGTATGTTTCATTTTCAATATCACAATCAGCTTGTCAGTTCTTTATCTTGCGTTAAACCTGTAACCGATACCCAGCATAAGATTGTTCGGGTCCTTGAATTTGTAAAGTTGATATCCGGTGTGCAGGAAAATATGCTTTGTTATGTTTGTCTTCAACACAAATGTCTGGTAGAATGAATTTGTATCAGAACCCTTGCAGATGAAATTCTTTCCTATGCCTAAGTTGATTGAGAAAATCGGCATTACAATTTCTGCTCTTACAGAGAGTCCGGCAGAAAACTGTTCCCTGAATGAAGGCTGGTAGAATTTAAGCTCTTCTGATGTTGAAGGTATTTCGTCATTGGCAATGTATTGTACGATATTTGCGCTTTCGTCATATTGCATGTCGAGTGACAGTCCGGCCCTGAAATATCTGCTGATATTATATAGTGGATTGAAGTTCAAGCCTATAATCGCGAATGAACCTGGTGCCAGAAGCGGACTGTGGTCTTCCGGAAAAACTCCTTTTTTTCGTGTCGCTCCATAAACGATGAGGTCGTAGCTGATATATCTGTCGAATATCGGCTTTGACTGCTCGCCCAATGTCTCTTTCCCGTTTCTTCCTCCTCCGAAACTTCTTGTTATTCCAATTGATGCCCCTATGGTATTTACTCCGGAATTCGGATAGCTGGTGTTGCCGTTTGAATAGTGTGTAACACCTATGCCGGCTCTCAGGTTTGTGTTTGCCGCAATCTGCCAGTTCAGAAGAAATCCCAGGTTTATATATGCATTTACTTTAGAGCCTACAACCCTGTTGTTGGGATTGGTCACTTCATCGAATTTCTTCCATCCGAATGATGCTCCAAAGTTCCACTCATAATCGAATGAAAGTCTGCGGGAGAGCGTAGCAATTCTCGATGTCTGGAATACATATACGGCAAGCGGGTTACCTATTTCTTCCGAGTTGAAAAAGGTATTGTAACCTATTCCTATACCCTGAACGGCATAAGGATACAACTTGCCCAGTTCAGAATCAGGGGAAAACTTAAATCCATACTTTAAATGTCCGGCAAAGGTTGAATTTATGCTTTTCCCTGTATGGTTGGAACCTTTGAAGAACTCATGAGTAGGGAAAACGTAGGAAGGTCTGATGTCAATTCCTATAAAATGTCTGGCTTTATTCTTTTTCTCATTTTCCGTGCCAGGCCCGGACGTAATGATACCGTCATCATGTGCCCGAGCCTTTATCTGATGAGGCTGACAAATATTCTGCTCTGATTCATTGGTGAATGTACTGTCGGCCGCAGCTTGTGCTTTGGCCAAACATAAGAAGCTTTCTGACAGGAGAAAACAGATAAGTAATATGATATGATTTGCCGGTTTCATGTCGGAGCATCATTACAGGTTTATAGCTTTGCTGATTCGTTCTTTTTCTTTTGATGCATAGTCATTGAAGAACGAAATGATTTGCGGATAGAATGCTTCAAGTGAGCCGAATTTGTCTTGTTGACTTCTGTAGCTTCTGAGCAAAGTAACCAATTCCGGCATCCATGGAAAGTTATATCCTAACTGTTCACAAATTTCTTTTTCAATTTCTTCTTGGGTGTAATGGTTGTCTATCAGATAACATATTACGGCTGCTCTTACCAGCGATTCATTAATCATGATTTTCCAGTTGCCGTATGCCTGTTGTCTCATACTCCATTTTAGGATGTTGTATAAATATTTGCCGGCATTAGTGAGTGCTTTGATGTTATTAGGGTTATTATCAAGTAGATAATTAGTGAATGAATGATTGAATTCATGAATTAATATAGATAAATACCATTTGTTGTATTGTGGTTCTTGATTCTTGTTTACGCTATAATCTACGATGGCAAAGATTTCCTTTTGTTTCCCTTTTATTTGGCGGTTAGAACCATAATTATTAGTTCCGTTGCAAAAACCTATGATAATATTGTATGTTTCTTGGGGCTCCTTTCCATAAAACGAAGTGTACCAGTCGGTATTGAGATGTTTGGATACCTTTTCTTTATAAGCGGCAATTCCCTTGTCATACAGAGCTTTGTGAGCCTTGTAAAAATCGTTGAAACGACTCTCTTGATAAAACCGTGTGAGGAGTGAGAAGAATTCTTCTTTATTTACTTTTTCCCATCGTTTGTCCAGCGTATTGGTTTCTTCCTCGATGAGGCAGAAGGTTTGGTCTTTATATTGCATATGAATGGCCATAGACATGACTGCATCATAAGAGATGCCGTTCTTCTTTCTTAATTCCTTCATGCAGTTTACTGCCGGATGATTGAGATATGCTTTGAAATGCCGGTCGATATCGGTAATATATTCTCCGGCCACATCTTTACTGTATTCTGGATATCCGGCACTACGAGCCAAAATACCCATTAATTCTACATATTCATTAGCTTGGGGACCTTTTATTTGTGCCATGCAGAACAGCGAACTGCACAACGAAAACATTAAAACTAAAATTCTTTCTTTCATAAGGCTGTGATTATTTGTATGTACAGGAGCGGAAAAACAGTTTCTGTGAGAGCTTTGTAGGAGAAATTGCAGCAGAGACAGGCTTTCCCTTTACTCTCTGCTGCAATCCATATTATCGGGATTAGTCTTTTGTATCTTTAAATATGATATTTACATCAACTTCCGTGTATACATGCTTGTAGCGGATTTGTACTTTATAGTTCTCTCTGATGTAACCTAGTTCGTGAGGAACTTGCAGCTTGATTCCTTTGCTTGATACACTGCATTGCAACATTTCTTCCTGAGTATAGTCGTTTATACAGACAGCTTCTACGTCTTTGGCATTGAACTTGGGAAATTTGACGGTTAAGCTTTCATCTGCATAATCGTTATGTATATATACATTGATGGAGCCGATATTGCTACCCCATGCCGGGAGAACTCCTTCAAGAGGTTTGCCGCGCAGGAAATATACGTTTGCACCTTGGATTTCATTTTCCTTCATAATCCATGAGTCAACGTATGCACGGTATACGTATGCTGATTCCTTGATGGCCTTTATGCCTGAAGGGAAATCTTTGACCTCGTCTGCATTGCAGATTACATATCCGTGTCCGGGAGTGGCTGCCACTTCGGGAGCCATATTTATGAAGTCGGGCATTTCGATGTCACCGATACCTTTTTTCTTTCCCATGTCGAACAGGGGCGATTGTGAGCTCCTGAAATTTCCGTCGCGGGTAATATATACGTCGGAGTTGCCGAGCATTGTTCTGCCGTTGTCTTCATTCATCATGCGTAATGAGGAGGTTCCTTCGGGAAAACGGGGGATGGAATCTTCATCGTCGTCACAGCCGACGAAGCAGAGTGCGCACATCAACAGTAGGAGCGTGCTTGATAAAATGTTCTTTTTCATCATGTTTTTAAGTTAAGTATTACGGGTTATAAAATTATTTCAGATGTTATTTCTTGTGTTCGTTATACAGTGGTTCTTCCTTATATACTTCCTGTTTGGTCAGCACGGAGTCAACAAAAGTAAATGCGGTGGTGACATCATACCACACAGTTCGGAAGAAAGTCTCCTTATAGAATAAGGTTTCTTTGATGGAACCGTTGGCTGTACGCTCTATTTCACGGTTAAACGGTTTGCCGTATTTGTCGATAAAAGCCTTCTGACTCATTCCGAGCTGTATGTCGGATGAAACAAACCGGCTCGACTGGCGAAATGTTTGACAGCTGCCGCACAATATCAGTGACAAGGTCAGGGTTGTTAGTTTAGTCTTTATGTTCATATTGTTTCTTCTTTACTGTTTCACTTACTTTAATTAAGTATTCCGTAATACCGAAGAAGTGGTATTACGGAATCTCTCTATATGTATATCATTCAAATATTGTTTTTAATACTTGTGCGGTATATACCTTTACACCCGGATATTGCGTTGCTATCTGAGTGGTGACTTCTTCTATCAAGGCAACGCCACTGACAGGAGATATCGATTTATTCTGTTGCTTGTATGGGGTCATATACAGAATATGCTCTTTTCCGTCGATGAAGAAAGAATAGTGTCGGCGACCTTCTTCGTCGCGGTCTATAGGATAGTTGAAACTTCCTTTTATTATTTCATCCTCGTTGCCGAACTGGTTGGGATACAGAAGAAGGCTTCCGGAGTAAGGGTCATCGCGATTATCGGATATCAGTGTATATCCGCCTCCTGCCTGTTTGACGGGGATGGTTTCCATGGCTTCTTTACGAAGCTGGTCTTTCTGTGTCTGGGTCAGATTCTCATCGCCATTGATTACAACGTCCAACTGCTCTACCTTTATATAGCTTTTCATCTGGAACACATTTACTTTCAGTGCAATGGATTTCTCTGTACCGTCTCTTACGATGACATTGGCTTCGCCCCAGTCTTGCGGATAGAGTACAAATGCGTTGGGGAACTTCATGTCGATTTTCAATACTTCGGGATTGTCGCAATAAGCGGTGTAGTCACCGTCACCACCCAATATGGTAATTGCACCCGCACTACCGTCTGCTTCCGATCTCGGGAAACAGATGTCAATGCTGTTGTTCTGTTCTGTATCCAAATCAAAGCGTAGTGGGTCGCTCTTCTCATCGTTGCAGCAGGTCAGTCCTATCATGCTTATAAGCAACAGTAAGACTCCTGATAGATTTTTTGCTCTCATATGTATTGCTATTTCTTTATTATTTAATTACAAAAATGGAGAAAATCACTTTTCTTTTAAAAAGATGCCTGTTTAATTATGTTAATACCCATAAATACTAAACCTAGTTTTATTGGGATAATGTTTTGCGGCGGATTTTGCTCAGGTAGATGGGAGTAATTCTCAAGAAAGAGGCCAGCTCTTTCAGTGATATGAATTGCAGTATTTCTGGACAGCGTTTCAAAAGGTCATGATACCGCTCTTCGGGTGTCTGGGTATACAGATTGATGTATCGTTCGTACGATTGAAGAAAGATACCGTCCGATGCTTTTATAAGTTCGGTTTCCTTATTAATAGAGTATATATGTTTTATGAAGGTATGTATATCTACGATGTAGACTTCGCTGTCGGTCAACGCTTCGATATTTATTTTAGAGGGTATGCCATATTTGCATGTGGGATAGTCACTGATAAATTCGTCCTTGAACGAGAATCCTATGCTGTGTAACCTGTTTTCTGCAGTATTCATACAGGTATATTTGAAGCATCCTTCTTTAATATATCCGAAAGTGCTGCATATGTCTCCGGCACGAAGATACAGTTCTTTTCTTTTGAATAGTCTTGCTTCTCCGTATTTCAGGCAAAAGTTTTTGTATAGTTCGGTATCTATCAGATCCAAATAAGTATTGAACTTATCCATGATATTGATGCTTCAAATAGGTTGGATTTTTATTTTTGATTGCTAAGTAAAGACGAATATCTCAATTATACAATGATTTCGAGCGAAGATCGTGATTGTTTGTATTGGATAAGGAAATAAATCGTATGCTTTCCGATTGTATTTCCGTTATGATTCGTTGGAAAATCGTTTTTGTCGTTAGTTTCATAAAAGTTTCTCTTCGGTGGAACTGATGCAACTCTTAAAGGATATTATTTTCGTCCTTTGGAGAACATTATTAGCAGAAAAGGTTGACACATTCGAAAGGCATATTCATAAAAAAGGTTGTCTTGAATATTGCTTATTCATGTATTCGGTTGCCTTTTTTTCACTCCGAAATCAGAAAATCTCCTCCCTTAAACTCTCACAGATTCTCCAAAAACCGTTCCTAATCCGTCACACCCCTGCAAAAAGGTCGAAAAAACATGTTCTACAACATGCTTGTCCTACAGACACTTATCAAATCATCCAAAAAAAACTTCAAAAAAAGTGGCAGAAAAGTTTGGAGCGTAATAAAAAACCGTCTACCTTTGCATCCGCTTTCGATAAGGAAAGCCACTCATAAAGAGCGTAAGATACTTGAAATAATGCAAACAAACAAGTAGTACAAGAGCCTGCCGCAGAGCACGTTAGTGATGAGCGGCAAGTAAGTATGAAGGTCACGTCAAAGAAGACAAGATAACGGATAATCATGAGCAAAGGAATTTAAAAAATATTTTCTACAATGAAGAGTTTGATCCTGGCTCAGGATGAACGCTAGCTACAGGCTTAACAC
>OJMI01001406.1_pt1 | contig 26659 bp, 30 predicted proteins | sample 1597131 | NCBI WGS metagenome assembly OJMI01 (sample SAMEA2452116, study PRJEB22498) | human gut metagenome | reverse complement strand
AGAAAACAGAATCAGAGCCAATGACAGCGGAAGAACAAAAAATTAGAGGATTGATTGGAAGACCAACCAAAAAAGAGCTTGAACGCATGTATCTTGATATCTGGGAAGAAAATAAAAGTTTGAAACAGCAGCTTGACGGCAAACTGGAAGAATCAAAAGAATACCAAAGCATGGTCAAAAGGCTACGAGATGAAGCACAATTAAAACAAATAGCTGTCAATCAACTGAATCGGTTAAAGGAAAAATATGATAAGCTGAAAACAAGTACCGATGAGAATTCACAGAAGCTTACAGAAGCGACTTTAGAGCATGATGAAAAAGATACAGCCGATAAAGTGGAGATTCTATCATTGCGAGAACAGCTTGAAGCAAAAGACAAGGAGATCGACCGCTTGAAACAAGCATTAAACAATAATCAAACCGAACTAGATGCCTCTGTAATCGCACAGAAAGCGCTTAAATCCGATCTGGAAGCAACACAGAGGGAATTACAGGTTATCAAGCAGGAAACTGTCAAAAGCCAGAAAAATCCGTTTGGTGCAGGACGCAAGCGAGAACATACAGAGCAGCTTGAAAAAATTATGGAACTACATGCACAAGGGTTGAGTCACAGAGCTATTTCCGAGATTGTGAAAGTCCCTTCTGCTACGGTTGGGCGATACATCAAACAAGTGAATCACAATAATATTGATGCATAGTTCTTGATTTGCAAAAGGAATGCGAAAATGAATCGCAAATCAGTTGATTTTTTTTTACCGAAAAGGTAAAATATACAGTATTGTTAATTTATCTCCCATATGTTTTTTTGCCTCCTACTGAAATTAACATAGTGAGGGGTAAGGGTGAGGTTTGATATGCCCCCTGTCAAGTAGACAAATCCGTGTACTCAGAAAAAGTACTGTGAAAAAGTTGTCCTTTGCTCATAATTGTTTTAAGTCCTTCTCGCAGATGATCTGCAGTGTTATTAAGTTCATTCTACCAGAAATATACATAAAAGCAAGCTAAGAATCAATGAACAGAATGTGAAAGAACAAAAACTAAAATTGTCAAATAATAACGTTGGATTATACAGAAATGTTTCATAGGTAATAATTGGATTTTGGATTGCATAACGGTGAGTTTGATTGTAAAATAAGTAAAAAGGATTGATGTATGTCTTTTGCTGAGAACGTAATATGCGTTGTATGAAAATTGTCTTGTATAATAAGTAGAGAGGGGGAGAATATGTATGAATAAACAAATGGGTAATAAACGAAAACAAGCAGCAGAATGGATTTACCAGTATCGGTTTGCACTCGCATTTATTTTGTTAATTTTATTGGTTTCGTTTAAGATGAACGGCTCATCGATGGGATGTTGGAGAGTCTTTTTAGGTGATGCTCCAACTGGAGTGCTTTTAGGAGGACCACGCGCGGTTCGAAGTGATGAGTGGGGAACATTAACGCCGCTTTGTTTTCGACAGCAATACAATACGCTTGGTGCGTATAATCGCTATAGCCAGACAATAGGGCTAGTTCGCACGGACAATATGCTTGTATATGGACAACCAGCATGGGATATCTTAACCTTATTCCGGCCTTTTTATTGGGGGTATCTTTTCTTTGGAAGTGAGAGAGGGCTTTCCTGGTTTTGGTGTGCGCGTCTGCTTGTATTGTTTTTATCGTGGTTTGAGCTTGGAATGCTGATCAGTGATGGGCAAAAGAAATTGTCGGTGATGCTTGGTATCTGTGTGAGCTGGGCACCATTTATACAGTGGTGGTTTGCAATTAATGGTCTTGTTGAAATGTTAATTTATGGTGCCTTTTTTGTTCTTGGAACGAACTATCTGGTATCGCATGCATTTAATCCAAGAAAGATTGCAGTGGCAGTCGGGATGGCGGTATGTGCAGTCGGATATGTCCTAACCTTTTATCCGACATGGATGGTGCCAGTGGCATGGGGCTTTGTGCCGCTGTTTTTGTGGGTACTTATTTGGAAAACAAAAAAAGAAGTTTTGTGCCGCGAGGACATTGTTCCATGGATTCTTATTGTTTTGATTACAGCAGCGGGGCTTATAACGCTTGCTGTTACCTCATGGGATGTGATTCAGGCAGAACTGAATTCGGTTTATCCGGGAGCAGCCCCGCCGTCATCAGGAGGAAATGGCCTTTGGTGGATGATGAAATATCCGATCTCACTGTTAGGACGAATCAATAATAATGATCCTTTGATTGTAGAAAATTCATCCGTCATTTGCTTTGCACCAGCAGGATTTTTGTTGGCGTTGTGGGTGCTTTTTAAGGAAAAGAAAAAGGATCCATTGTTGATTCTTTTAGTGGGACTGGATGTATTTTTTGCCTGGTATTATTGCGTGGGTGCGCCAATGTGGCTTTCTAAGATTACGCTTCTTAGTTTTACAAACTCAAATCGGGGACCGCAGGTACTCGGTTTCTTTCAACTGACGCTTTTCATTCGGGCACTTTCATTAAAGGAGAAATCACCAAATAGAATAGTGGCAGCCTTGGTAGCACTTGTTTCGGCTGCTGTTCCGGCTTTTCTGGCGTGGGGATTTACGAAATATGATACAACTGGATATATAAAGGAATATTTCGACGTAGCATGGAAAATTGTAGGTGTCTGGATGCTTCTGGTGGTCCTGTTTTATCTGTTGTTTTGCTCCCATAGAAAAAAATACACAGCGGCAGTGATTGGTTGTTGTGTAGTTGTAATGGCATCTTCCGGTTGGATTAATCCGATTGCACAGGGAACAGGTGCTGTCACAAAGAGTGAGACAATGCAGACGATACGTGACATTGTAAAGTCGGATCCTTCTGCAATTTGGCTGACCGTTGATCTGGGGTATCCAGGAACCAATATTCCAGCCATGGCAGGTGCAGATTGTTTTAATACGACGCAGACGTATCCGCAGAAGGAACGATGGACAATGCTAGATGAGTCGGGTGAATACGAAGATTTCTATAATCGTTACTGTCATATCGGAGCGACACTTGGAAGTGAGACTTCATTTGAACTGCTCAACACGGATTATGTAAATGTAACGCTTTCACCAGAGAAATTCAAAGAGTTGAAGATTAAATATGTTGTGAGCCGTAATTCGATTGATGAGAAAATTGTAAGTGGTACGGTGTTTGGTGAGAATCAGAGCAGCTTGCCGAATGGAGGCATTGAATTCAAAAAATGCTATAGTGGCGCTGAATTGTCGATCTATGAATGTATCTATTAAATTGACAGTTGACTTATGCAACGAGCAGAATTTGAAGAATAGTTGAAATTCAAGAGAGTCTGGCTCTGAAAGCAACAACACAAAAAGAGGAGAAGAGTATGAGGGAAAATGTGATAAATAAAAACAGCACAGATGAAGGCAGGATAAAGAAGAATCGAATGGATGAGGTTGCAGTATTGATTCCGTGCTATAATGAGAGTAAAACCATTGAAAAAGTAGTAACGGATTTTAGGCGTGAGCTGCCCGATGCGGTAATTTATGTGTATGATAATAATTCGACGGATAACACAGTTGAAATCGCAAAGCAGGCAGGTGCAGTTGTTCGTCATGAATACCAACAGGGAAAAGGAAATGTTGTAAGACGAATGTTTCAGGAAATTGATGCACATTGCTATATACTGGTAGATGGAGATGATACATACCCAGCAGAGTCTGCTGGTGAAATGGTGCGTCTAGTAATGGAACATAATGCGGATATGGTAGTTGGAGACCGCTTATCATCAACCTATTTTGAGGAAAATAAGCGACCGTTTCATAATCTTGGAAACCGCCTCGTAAGAGGGATGGTATCGAAGTTTTTTCACGGAAGCATACGCGATATTATGACTGGATATCGAGCATTTAGCTATCGTTTTGTAAAGACATTTCCGATTCTTTCCTGTCGCTTTGAGATTGAGACCGAGATGAGCATTCATGCAATTGATAAGCGTATGCAGGTGGAAAATGTGATTATTCCATATCGTGATCGACCGGAAGGTAGCGTGTCAAAGTTAAATACGTTCTCCGATGGTTGGAGCGTGATTAAGACATTAATCCGTTTATTCCGTATTTATAATCCGTTTGCTTTTTTTGGTACAATCAGTGCAGTGTTGCTTCTTGTTGCGCTTGCATTATTTATACCAGTGCTTGTCACTTATTTTGAAACGGGTTTGGTGCCGCGTTATCCGACCTTGATTGTGAGCGGATTTTTGGCAGTTGCTGCGATACAGCTTACAGGAGTCGGCATTTCTTTGCAAAATATGCTCCATAAAAATCGGCAGGACTTTGAGCTTGAGCTGTATCATGCAGAAGTTCAAAAACGACAGGAAGAACGTTGACAAAATTTTGGAAGCCATGGTGACAGGGGGCATATCAGTTTGGAGAGGGGCATGGAACTGGCTATGCGATATATCAAAACGTGAATCTAAATAATATTGATGCACAGCTCGTAAAAATTTAACACTCCATCTGCCTAAAGGCAGGGGGAGTGTTAAATTTTTACGAGCTGCGCATCGTTCTGCTTTTAAAACTTTTTATTTTTACCAAGTAAAGATACACTATCCTTGATTTTTGTGGGGCGGAGAATAAACCGCCCCACAATTACTCTCTATTATTCTTCACCACCTGTTTCTTCTATTGGAATTTTCTCTAACATAAGTTTAAACTGTCCAGTTCCATTTAAATATTCATACACTTCAACACGATTAATCTCATACAATTTTTTTTCTCCGTCTGACGTTTCCATTCTGTTTTCAAAATACCAGAGTTTGTAGTTCGATGATTCTGCAAATTGACCTTCTCCGTAAACTCCACTATTTTGAATTTCAATTGCGACATTTGTTTCGTTCAAATTATAAGTTCCTTCTATACACCACAATCCATCCTTTGAGAAAAGAAGCGTTACCTGCATGTCGCTTCCATAAATCACATAAGAATCTTGCAATGTCAATGCACTTATATTCATTCCATTAAATTCTGGTGGCTGCATACCCCAACTTAAACCAGAAATTGGAAGCATCATTTTTTCAATATTTTCACCAATTTTTACATACGAAAGTTCTTCCTGATCTCCATACTGATATCCAGTATATTCACTATAACAATCTGATGTTATTTCATGTGTAGATTCTGATAAATGCAGTACATGCATAGTTTCAAAAATCATATTTCTTGACTCAGTTTCCGAATTAAATTTATAAGTTAAGGTGTTTCTTTCTGATCCAGAAATTATTACTTCATCATTTTCTTTTTCTATGCTAGTTATTTCAAATTGGACATCGGCATTTTCTACTTGAAATCCGCAGCTCTCCATCCATTGTTTAAGAGCTTCAATTCGATTTAACTGCTCTTCCTTAATCCAACCGGACTCCACGGTATTTCCGTAAAAATTCTCTTTTCTATTCTGAAAATACTGATTTAAAGCAGTTTCATCTTCGAAATTCAAGCTATAGCTTATTTTTTCTTCTTCAGCAAATACACTGCCATAAACCAATAATACAGACAAAGCTAAAATTATTGTAATTAAAGATCTTTTAATTTTTTTATTCATAGATACTCCTTTCCGCGATAACTACTCAATCGCAAAATTATCATCAATAAACTACTTTAAATTTTCCCGTTAAAACCATAAAGTATAAAGATATTCTGTGGTCAAGCTAATAGGCATATGATATGCTGCATTCGAATGAGCATTTACTAGAACACAAGTGTTGTTTTGAGCACCTACAATTAACATATTATGATTAGTAGAATATGATTTAGTTGCACCACTTGATGTTGTATAAGTTCCCGCAATCCAGAAAATAGGATTGCCACTTCCAGCCTGTTCAAGACTAGTTATTCTGGTAAGATGTCTTCCTTGGCTAACCCAATAATTCATAAAATCAGAAGTACACATCCATGCTAATGTTGACTTTGAATATGATCCATCAAATTGACTTGACGATGTTGAATTATACTGTGTCTGCCAAGTGCTTGTCATACTCATGCCACCACTTAATAAGCACTGCGATATAAAATTGCAACAATCACTTGTTCCGTAATTATAAAACCTTGGATTAAATCCATTCCACCAACTTTCCGAATAATTTATTGCAGCTGACGGTGTATATGAATACTGTACTGCTGCTATTTCCATTTTCTGGCTCTGTGCAATTAATTCATCAACATTAATAGAAGTCTTAGGTTCTTCTCCAATTTGTACACGCGCTATTTCATTTTCACTTCCATGTGTATATCCAGTATATTCCGAGTAACAATCTGACATAATTGCATGACTTTCTTCTGAAACATGAATGACATGAACCGTTTCAAATAACATTGATCTCGAACTATTTTCATAATTAAACCTATAATCAATCTGATTCCATTCTGAACCTGTAATAATTGTTTCATTCGCATTCTTTATGACTTCACTTACCACAAACTCAATATTTACATTTTCTATGCAGAATTCACAGTCTTTTTTCCATTGTTCTAATGCTAAAATTCGTTGCTGTTGTTCTTCCTTAATCCAACCAGACTCCACGGTATTTCCGTAAAAATTCTCTGCTCTATTTTGAAAATAATTACTTAAGGTCGTCTCATCTGCAATATCCAACTGCTCCACAAATCCACTAATAGTTACTTCCTTCGCTACAATTGAATTTGTACAAGCCAATATCATACACAATACAACTAACGCTGACATTATTTTTTCTCGAACTTTTCTCATCATATAAACTCCTCTCTGTGGTAATAAGACTTACCACAAATGTGATCTTCAATAGTCATCATTGTAGTAAAAATGTAATATAAATTTTCAAACCATTGGAATTTACCGTCCTTTTTTTAAGAAATTAATGCATAATACAAACCAGATTCTGAAGTATACAAATTAATAAAACGATATTCTAATAACATTTTTTAATGATCAGTCTAAAAACAGACTATTATTCAGATTGATACCATATTTACTGACTATAGCATACTATACTTTTTGAATTTTGTCAATATTTTTGCGAGACGGTTCAGCTCTGACGAGTGAATGAATCAATATTATTTTGGATTCGCAAAATTATTGACAAAGAAATTATTAGCTTGTAAAATAGAATGCGAAAATGAACTGCAAAAAAGTTGATTTTTTTTAAACCGAAAAGGTACAATTACAGTAGTGTTAATTTAACGCCCCCTATGTATTTTAGCCCCCCTATTGAAATTAACATAGTGAGGGGTAAGGGTGAGGTTTGGAGAGGGGCATGGAGCTGGCTGGAGTGCTGGAAAGGAGGGACGTAGCTTGGGGTATAGTAAGCTAACTTATGAAGAGTACATAGAGAATCCAGAGTTTTATCTGGCGCGTGGTATATTGGCGCCGAAGTGGGCGAATGAACTTTATGGCAAAGGTTATAAAGGTGTATGTGCAATAGATTTTTATGACGATATCTTTGGCGGTGATCTGGAAGAGCATCGAATGCCAGAAGATTATCGAACAGGGGAGTACGCAGCGATTGCGATTGAGCAGGTAAAGCAGGTTAAGGATGGAAAAGGGACGATAAAAGGACGTAGGATTACAGTAACGCAAGATCAAGAAGAGCTGTATGATCTTATAGAAGAGTCAGAAAATTTCTGCATGATAGCGCCGATCAGCTATGCAGGACGGTCACGAAAGAGTGAAAATGCAAGATATTTGTATGCGTTGGTAATAGAGGTCGATGGAATTAAACCGAAAAGTGGCTTAACAGAGCTAATCTATAGTTGGAACCGAAGAGTGGCAACTATGCCGCAGCCGACTTATATTGTCTGTTCTGGAAATGGTGTGCATTTATACTTTGTTTTCGAGCGTCCAGTACCATTGTTCAAAAACATTTATGAACAGCTGACACAAGCAAAGAGGGCATGGACACGAGTTTTTTGGAGTTCATATGTCAGCGAACTTAGCAAATCTGTCCAATATGAAAGCTTAAATCAGCCATTTCGCTGTGTGGGAACGATTACCAAGAATGAACGGAGCTATGCAATGGCATTTCGCACAGGAGAGAAGGTAACGCTTGAATATCTGAATAGTCGAATGATGGCTGATAATTTGCAACTAACAGTTATTTATAAATCAAATCTTCCGCGACAGAAGGCGAAAGAGCTATATCCTGAATGGTATCGGCGAAGAATTGAGGAAGGGCAACCAAGGGGACACTGGACACGTTATCAGCCGATCTATTACAACTGGATTGAAAAGGTATTAAGTGGAGCCAAGGTTGGACACCGATATAATTGCTTAGAGAATCTGTGCAGTTTGGCGGTGCAATGCAATATTGAGCCAGAACAGGTAGAAAGTGATTGTAGACGGGTGGCTGCTAAACTGGAAGAGTTGACGGTAGATGAGGATAACCATTTTACAGAATACGATATTTTATGTGCGTTGAGAACGTATCATACGGCTTCGGAGCAGGCATATAGGAGAAGGATTGATATTATTTCAGATAAAACAGGTATTCCATTAACTGCTAATAAGCGTAGAAAGAAGCCATTAAAACGTGATGACGGAACAGCATTACAAGTGGCTAGAATGATTCAAAATTTACAAGATCCAGATGGCGAATGGAGAAATAAGGACGGCAGACCAAACAAAGCAGAGATAGTGAGACAATGGAGACTAGAGCATCCAGACGGTAAAAAGTCAGAGTGCATAAAAGATACAGGATTATCAAAAACAACAGTTTATAAATGGTGGTCTTGAATGGAGCGTCAGGCAGTAGGGCTTGATGCTCTTTTTTTGTCGGCTTTTGCCGACCACTAGGCAGCATAGCTTGACAAGTGGCTATCACGGTGTTAAGGTTAAGTTGAAGTTTACTTGCAAGTTCCCTAAAGTGATAGCCAAAAGGCTATACTTTAGCAACTTGTGAGGGTGGCAATCCCCCCTTCAATCCCCCTTTGGGGCGGCTTCAGCTGCCCCAAAAAACTAAGTGATAGCCAGAGAAAGGAGCAATTCAAAATGAACAGAACAAGACCCAAACAAATCGTCATAAGGGTATCAGAGGAAGAACTGATGCAGATAAAAGAGAAGGTGGCACAGTCAGGAAAGAATCAACAGGAATATATCATTGAAGCACTTACGCAGCCGACAATCACGAATACGGATGGAATAAAAGAGCTGATTCCAGAGCTAAAGCGAATCGGAAATAATTTGAATCAGATCGCACATGCGTTGAATGGAAAAGGATATTATTCATATAACCTGATAACCGAGAATCAAAAGGAGTTGGGGCAGCTATGGCAGTCATTAAGGCAGTTTCTTCAAAAGTGAGCATAGGACAGGCGCTGGACTATGTGATGAAGAAGGAAAAGACAGAGAGTAAGTTAATTACGGGTTTAGGATGTGAAGCGGAGACCGTAAAGGAAGAGATGCAGGCAACTAAGGAATTATGGGGAAAATTGGACGGCAGGACATACAAGCATTTTGTTCATAGCTATCATAAGAGCGAGCAGATCACACCGGAGCAAGCTCACAGGAATGCAATCGAGCTTGCGAAGGCTACCAAATCATGGGACGGCTACGAAGTCCTTATAGCGACTCATACAGATCGGGGACACATTCACAGTCATATTATTGTCAACAGTGTGAGCTACGAGGACGGACACAAGCTGCAATGGAGTAAAGCTGATTTGCAAGATCTGAAAGATCGTTGTAATGAGCAGAGCCGGCAACAGGGACTTCACGTGCCAGAGAAAGGGAAAACTTTTTATGGGGAAGAGAGAGAGGACACTGTAGCATGGAACAAAGAAACCTACAGGCGCTTAAAGCAGGCTGAAAAAGGTGAAGTTAAAAGTTATGTGCAGGAGATTGCATTGGCAATCATGGATTGCAAAGAAACTGCCACAAGTCGAGAAAATTTCATGGAGCAAATGCAGGCAAAGGGGTATGGGGTGGACTGGCAGGACAAGCACAAGTACATCACATTTGTTGACCTGGCAAGACAACAGCAGGGAGAACGACAATGTAAAGTCCGTAATAATAAGCTGGAAAGTTACTATGCAGTGGACTTTGGAAAGGAGACTCTGGAGAATGGGTTTGAAAGCAATGCACGAAGAGAAAAAGACCGAGCAGATGCAGAAGAATATGCAAGACGTCAGCTTGATCGAACAGCAGTCGCAGAAAATAACGGAGCTGATGAACGAGAAAGAGCAAGACAGCAGCTTAATCAGGCAGCTGCGCAATCAGCTACAGACGCTTTCATCGAACAACTCGACGCTCAAGAGCGAGTTGCAGAAGAAAAGCGAAATGATAGTATCGCTGAACGAGAAGTTAACGAAACAAAACGGCAACGACACGGTTTTGCAGGAAAACAGGCAGCTAAAGGAAGAAAACAAACGATTAGAGAAAGAAGCAGACGAAGCGAAGAGTATGATCGAAGCAATGAAATGGACTTCTGATCATGCGGAGGATGAGATAAAACGTCAAGTAAGAGAACAGGTAAAGAAAGCTGAAGAACAGGCAAGTGCCAATTTGCAGCAGCAGGAAAACGTGCTGAAGGCGAATTTTAAGCGTAAACAGATAAAGCTTGATAAAAGTTATGCTGAAAAGGAAAAAACGCTAGAAATGGCATATAGAGGCTCAAAAAGGCTAATGTGGATTTTGAAGGCAGTCGTAGCGGTAGCAGTATTTTTGATTGTTTTAGCAGTATGTACCAACAGCCAAAATAAAGCAATCAAAAAGGCAGCTCAATTACAAGAATGTATTGATGAAGTGAATACCGCAAACTGGTATTTATGCGGAAAAGATATGATTGTATATACACGAGTAGAGGAATTTTATATACCCATGGATCGAATGACGTTGCGGAGCGGAAGAGCTGTGCAAGTGTCCCAGATCGGAGAAAAATGGGTGGAAATCAAGTCTCAAGGGAAAATAGGATATATTCTTCGTTCTGACTTTGATGAATTTTTCTCTGAGATCAGCCTTAATATTGGCTGATCTCAGAAGGAATCATTTGTCTTTGTAATGCGTTCCGCACTGGAGAATTTCTAAATCGTTTCCATCTATCTGGAATACAATTCTGTTTTTTTCATCTATCCGAACACTCCAATATCCAGCAAGATTTTCTCCAAGCGGTTCAGGTTTGCCAGTACATTGATATCCGTTTCGGTCAATATCGGTTAAAAGTCGGTTGATTTTTTTCAAGGTCTTTTTATCTTGTGACTGCCAATACAGATATTCTTCCCATGCCTCATCATGCCACAGTTTTCTCATCATTGCACCTCTATAAGCTCATGCTCTTTTAAGGTGCTTTTTCCTGCTCGTACATTAGCTACACGTCTTTCAAGTTCATCAATATTCTCCTGACTGTAAAAAGGATCAGCAGACAACTCAAAAGGAATACGATTTTCTCGTGCAACCTTCTTCAAAAAGATATTGATCGCAGTAGACATGCTCAATCCAATATCGGTGAGCGTTCTTTCCGCATTGCGCTTTACGTCATCATCTACACGTAAACTGATTTGTGCCATAACTGTCACTCCTTTCTTTTTTACCCTATTATATAGCAAATGTAATTTAAATGCAAGCATTATTATATACATTTGCTATGATTATGCTGTAAAACTTAAAATTACCCTTTATGTGACTTGCTTTGCATCAAAAATATTTTGATGCAAAATAATTGACAGTTAATCGGCAGCGTGCTATGATTGAATCAAAATAATAATGATTCAAAGGAGGCTAGCAGCATGAAAAAGAAAACAGAATCAGAGCCAATGACAGCGGAAGAACAAAAAATTAGAGGATTGATCGGAAGAACAATCAAAAAAGAGCTTGAGCGTATGTACCTTGATATCTGGGAAGAAAACAAGAGTTTAAAACAGCAGCTTGACGGCAAACTGGAAGAATCAAAAGAATACCAAAGCATGGTTAAGCAGCTGCGAGATGAAATGCAATTAAAACAAACAGCTATCAATCAACTGAATCGGTTAAAAGAAAAATACGATAAGTTGAAAACAAATACCGATGAGAACACACAGAAGCCTATAGAAGTGACTTTAGAGCATGATGAAAAAGATACAACCAATAAAGCGGAGATTCTATCATTGCGAGAACAGCTTGAGGCAAAAGACAAGGAGATCGACCGCTTGAAACAAGCACTAAACAATAATCAAACCGAACTAAATGCCTCTGTAATCGCACAGAATACGCTTAAATCCGATCTGGAAGCAACACAGAGAGAATTACAGGTTATCAAGCAGGAAACTGCTAAAAGCCAGAAAAATCCGTTTGGCGCAGGACGCAAGCGAGAACATACAGAGCAGCTTGAAAAAATTATGGAATTACATGCACAAGGATTAAGTCATAGAGCTATTTCTGAGATTGTAAAAGTCCCTTCTGCTACAGTTGGGCGATACATCAAACGGGTGAATCAAAATAATATTGATTTGTAATTTCTGAGTTGTCAACTTGTAAAATAGAATGCGAAAAGGTAAAAAAACTGTAGTGATAAACGTGCCCTATATGGATTGTTGGTGGTAGAGATATCCTAGAGGGGGAGACTACCTTGCAAAAGGTTGATTTTTTCAAACCGAAAAGGTAAAATTACAGTATTGTTAATTTAACGCCCCTATGCATTTTTGCCCCCTACTGAAATTAACATAGTGAGGGGCAGGGATGAGGTATGGAGAGGGGCATGGAGCTGGCTGGGCGATACATCAAATGAACGAATCAAAATAATATTGATACAATGCTCTTAATTCGCAAAAATATTGACAATGAAATCGTTGTTGCAATCGGGGCTATCAGTCAAAACCGAGCAATTAAGAAAGCCGAGGTGCTGCAAAATCAGATTCAAGAAGTTAATACTGCTGACTGGTATTTATGTGGGAAAGATCTGACTGTATATACACGATTAGAGGAAATATATGTACCTATGGACAGAATGATATTGCGGAATGGAAGAGCTGTGCAGGTGATTCAGATCGGAGAAAAATGGGTAGAAATCAAGTCTCAAGGAAAATTAGGATATATTCATAGAGAGGATTTTGATGAAAATTTTTCTGAAATCAGTCTAAATATAGGCTGATTTCAGTGTATTACCATAAACGGAAAAAATTGACCTATTTAGACATTTATGATATACTCATACGGCTACCACCCCCGATGCAGGTAGAGAAAGGGGGTGAATCAATCATGCTCGATATGATAGTATCTTTCATATTCTCTGTTCTGGCAAGTGTAGTTGCCTACTACATTTGCAAATGGTTGGACGATGAGATTTAGGCGGTAGTCAACCTCAGGATTAAGCTTCCTGCTATCAAAAAGGAATAGAACGCCCCCAGTGTGCCAGCACTGGGGGCGTTCGTTTTGGCGATCAATCATGATCGTGATAGTATCTTTTGCCTATGATTAGTATAACATATGCTCAAGGCAAAATCAAGTATTCCCGTGAAGCTTATTGAGTATTCTGTTGGAGTGCGCAATATGTTGCTTTAACACTTAAATGTATTTATTTTTTCCCTTTTAAATCAATAAATATTGTACAAATCAATTCAATTAGAAAGAGTAATTCCATTACATCAATCATTAGAAAATCAGTAAATACTTTGGGTTTATGCATCAGATATAGAACGATACATACAACTACAAAAACAATCAAATCAACAAATGGTTGCTGCTTTTTTTCAGAGTTTCGATTCCATAAAACATACGCTAAATGCAGTTCATTGACCAAGATTATTGATGTTAAGCAAAAACGAATCCATAGCACTGGAAGTATATTATATGTTTGTTGATATTTAACTTGTAAAATAGGCAATATTTGACCGTGTGCTACAAGCAATAGTAAAACTAAACTTACACATAATAGATACTTCGCTTTCTTCATGCAATCGTTTCTCCTTATATAGTCATAAAAAATGTTATGTAAAAAGTATTTAGAAATCAGTGGTAAAGTTACTGAATAAGTTGTTTGAGAGTTCCAGTTTCCATGTATATCCATTAGGACGTTTTATTGTTAACTCATAAAAACAACCAACAGTACCCATACCATCACCATCTGTTACAGCCATCCATGTTGAAGGTGGAGTGCAAGACCAAGATGATTGCGTGAGAGTGTAGTATGCTATTTGATCAAAACAACGGCTCCCGACTTGTCCAATAGTTAGTTTGTGACTAGGTACTGTCGCCCAACTATCCAATATGACGACACCACCTTGTACACTGGTTATTGAGTAATAAGTAAGTATATCTTGCTTACTGGTTGTGTAATATACTGTTGTATACGCTTTTACAGATAATGAAGAGTCAGAATCTTCTTCATATTTATGGCCACTTCCTCTTGAATAAGTAAACGATTTTATATCAGCTAGTAAATCGCTTGAGGAACATTCTTCTTTAGGGAGTAACCAAACAACATCTTGAATATGTTCTGATTGGATACTTTGTGTACTTACTGCTCTTTCTCGTTTCAAAACGACTATGCCATTTTCCTCATAAGCGGTTGCTTCCTGTAAAAATTCACGTGTTAAATTTACTTCATTGCTTTCTTCACTTGCTAATGTTAAATTGCTATTACTTATTATTATGCTAATTAGAACAGCCATAATTAATGTGCTAAAATATAACCATTTCTTCATAAATGTCCTCCTTGCTGTACATGATTATTTTTGAAAAAAAATATAGAGATTAAATAATCATTGTTCCCACCTCTTTCTCTCTTTAAATGTATTTTCATAATATTATCTGATTTATTTATAACATATACAGAATAAATTTGTCAATTACTTTTCGCTTTGTAGTCAAAATAGAGATAAAAGGAAGTAATTGAAGTGTAGAAAGCGGTGATAATCTAAAACTAGTTTTCCTTTATTGATATTGTGAGATTGAGCTTAAATGGATAGTTTGCAAATTATTTATGAACACTATTGACAAGAGAGGTAACAGATGTTATATATGTATATAAAATATTTATGAACAGGAGAAACAAAGCATGGCAAGAGAAACACAGAAAGAGAAAATAGCTCGTTTGGAAGAGGAGAATGCACAACTTGAACAGCGAATTGCAGAATATCATAAGGCATGGGCTGAGGCAGAGCGCCAAAAGGACGCAGCAGTTCAGGAAACAGATGAATATAAGGCACTTGAAAAAGCATTGGCTGCCGAGCGTCTCAAGGTGACAGAAATTACTAAGTTGTATCAGAGTGAATCAGAAAAGCGGAATCAGGTAAGGAATGAGTATATCGAGTTACGAGGAATCCATGATACACTTACAAGTGCATACAGCGCTGTTAAAAGCGATCTGGAAGCAGCACAGGCAGAATTACAGATTTTAAAGCAAGAAGTCATTAAAAGCTCGAAGAATCCATTTGGAGCAGGGCGAAAGCCAAAGTTGACGGTTGAACAGGTAGAACAGGTTAAAATGTTATCAGCTGAAGGATTGAGTGTGCGCAAGATAGCAGCCAAGATGGATTGTTCAGCTGCTTTGATTTGCAAATTACTCAAAGAAGATCATAAATAAATTATAAACATTTATAAAGGTAATTCCTGATAACAGATAAAAAATCATTTATAAGATTAGCGGTTAGGTATTCATTTGCAAAACTATTGACAATGAAACTATTGACTTGTAAAATAGAATGCGAAAAGGTAAAAAAAATCATTGATAACATAACGTGCCCCTATATGAATTTGTGGCGGTAGTAGTGTCGTAGAGGGATGGATGGGGAGAGGTACGGAGAGGGGGGGAACCCTTCGAAAGTTAGAAAGGAGGCAATGCGATGCTTGAGGAGATTATAAGAAAATGGGGTGGGCATGAGGTGTCCGCAATGCAGGTTTACACTGATCTTTTCGGACTGGGCGAGGGGTTGATACAGAGGCAGGATGAGGAACCGGGGGCGTTTAAAAGCAACCCACTGGGTTATTGGAAGAATGATGGAGAGCAGAGGGGACATAGGCGGATATTGTTTGATGACACATTTGAAGAGACGTTGAAGGAGATGCAGGAGGCTGACTTCTCAATTATGAACGGCTTGACGTACTTTGGGAAGCGGAATGCAGCGGAAAATGCAAGCAAAATGTATGCAATGATTTTCGATGTGGACGGGATCACAGACGAGACACTGAACAATTTCTTATCGGGTGCGTATGTGTCGGAAGCATACCCAGTGCCGAATTATGTTGTTCTATCTGGGCATAATATTCATTTATATTATAGATTTGAGATTCCTATAGCATTGTACCCGAATATTAAGTTACAGCTAAAGGAATTGAAGTATTCTCTTACAGGCAAGATGTGGAACAGGTACACCAGTACTGAAAAGAAAGTGCAGTTCCAAGGAATCAATCAAGGCTTTCGAGTGATTGGAGGGAAAACCAAGATAGAAGGGGTTCGGGTTCGGGCTTTTGAACTTAATGTGCATCCGTTTAGTCTTAAAGAGCTATGCCAGTTTGTGCCAGAAGCGAAACGAGTTGACGAAACGAAGCAGTACAGAGAACATAAGTATACATTGGAAAAGGCGAAACAGTTGTTTCCGATCTGGTATGAACGGAGAGTGCTGAACAAGCAACTGCCTGGACGCTGGACAGACAAGCGCGATTTGTACGACTGGTGGAAACTAAAAATTAAGGAATCCGCTAGTTATGGGCATCGTTATTTTGCTATTATGGCATTAGCAATCTACGGTATTAAATGTGATATACCAAAGGCAGAGGTTGAGGCAGATGCAATGGAATTTATACCGTTTCTGGATGGATTGAAACCTGATGCACCGTTTACAGAGGAAGATTGCAAGAGTGCTTTGGAATGCTTTGATGAAAAATATGTCACGTTTCCGAGGGCTGATATTGAGAAGATCACAGGTATACAGATTCCCCAAAATAAACGAAACGGTCGAAAACAACAGCAGCATATTAAGATGGTCAATGCTATGCGAATTATGAAAAGAGATATGTTGGGCGAGGATGAGTATAAAAACAACGGCAGACCAGACAAAGCAGAGATAGTGAGACAATGGAGATTAGAGCATCCAGAAGGAAGAAAAGTCGACTGTATCAAGGATACAGGACTGTCAAAACCGACTGTTTATAAGTGGTGGGACTGAATTGAGTGTCAGGTGGCGGAAGCATGTCACTGCTCTAAAAAAGGACGTCAAGCAATATATGCTTGACGCTCTTTTTTTGTCGGCTTATGCCGACGTAGTTCTTATTGTGTGTTTGTATTGTTCATAGCTTTTGAGTAGTAATTCCCACGTGCTTCTTGCTGTTTCAAAAAGTTAGCGAATTTCTGTAAATCATCATCTTGAAAAGGTCGTCCAAGGATAGATTCAGCAGTTCCACCAATCTCAATCAAGCGTTTCGTTCTTAATTTCCGTTCTTTTGCCTTTTCTTGAGTAATAATTTTCTTTTCCTGAGCTTTAAGTTGAGCCTGTTTTTCTTTGATTTTTGCAAGTCTTTCTTCTGCTGTTGCCATATCAAGAAATCTCCTTTCAAATTTTTTGTGTATTCAGTATATCATATATTGACGTTAAAGAAAAGGCATGATAAAATTCATTGCAGAAATCCCTTAACTTTGTTAAGGGCGCACTTACACGCAACCAAAGGTTGCATGTAAGGCGCTCTCCGAGGGGCAAAGGCAAATCCTTTGCAAACCTATTTTTTTTAGAAAGCGAGGTAACGCGAATGGCAATCTATAGTTGCAATATTTCTAATGTATCAAGAGCAAAAGGTTCATCTTCATGTGCTACGTTTTCTTATATTTCTGGTGAAAAAGTTCGGGATGAACGGTTGGGAAAAACATTCCGTTATGGACGAGAAGAGCGAGTAATTCTAACGGAAACCTTGTTACCAGAAGGAGCACCGGTGGAATTTCAAAATCCTGTTGTTTTGTTTAATGCAATCGAGAAATATGAAAATACTGACAATGCAAGGACAGCAAAAAAAATCATGGTGGCATTGCCAAAAGAATTTGATCTTACAATGCAGAAAAAAGTAGTCGATGAATTTATTGAAAAGCAGATCACGTCACGGGGATATGCGTGCAGCTATGCTATTCATCACGACAAAGAGAATATGAATCCACATGCACATATTTTGATTGCGAATCGGCAAATCGACAAGAAAACAGGGGAATGGACAGCGAAGAGAAAAATGGAATATGCGTTGGATGAACAAGGCGCACGCATCCCGATCATTGACCCAAGTACAGGAAAACAGAAGGTAGACAAAAGGAATCGGAAGCAATGGAAGAGAATCAATGCTGAACAAAATGTGCTGGACAAAAAAGAAGTTCTTCAGAACATGAGAGCATCCTGGGCGGAAGTATGCAATCAGTATCTTGACCAGAAGCATCAAATTGACCATAGAAGCTATGAGACACGTGGAATAGATCAAGAGCCAACAATACATGAAGGGTATGAAGCAAGGGCGATAGAAGCGTCTGGAAAGGCTTCAGATCGCTGTCAGATCAATCGGGATATCAAAGAACATAATGAGTTATTGATACAGGTGCAGGAACAGCTGAAGGTGCTTGAAGAAGAAATTCAGAAGCTGAAAGAACAAGAGAAGGGAGAAGAACGCAATGAACGAATCAGAGAGTTACTCAGAAGAAGAGAAGCTGCTAAATCTGTTGGAGGAATTACAGACGGAGAACGAACAACTGCGCAATCAGATACAGATGACTTCCTCCGAAAACTTGAAGCTCAAGAACGAGCTTCAAAAGAAAAGCAATCAGATTGTGTCTCTGAACAAGCAGAAGCAAGAGTTAAACAGTATGGCTACCAAGCGAGAAGACGAACTGTTAAAAAAGAACAAGAATTTGGAAAACGAAATGAACGAAGTGAAGCAGCAGAGATGGACTTCTAAAGCGCAGGAGGAGTATTTAGCAAGACGGGAAAACGAATGCGATAAGAGAGAAAAAAACTTTGACAGAGAACTAAAAGAATATACGATGCAGGCTGAAAAGGCTCTAAAAGCGCGTCAAATGGATTTCGAAGATAAACTTGATAAAATATATGCTAAAAAGCTAGAAACGCTTAAAAAGGCAAATACACGGCTTGTACGGAAAATTGGCATAAAGGTATTTGGAATATGTGCGGTACTAGCTTGTGTCATGGCAGTATGCAATATATGTACCAATAAGACGGTGCAGCAGAAAAAAACATTGCAGGCGGTCATAGATGAAGCAAACGAAGCGAATTGGTATTTGTGTAGCAATAGAGTTATGGTATATGATGTAGAGCATCAGCAAATGGCGAAATATGTGATGGATGGCAGGGCAGTGCAGGTTAACGCTATTGGAGATGAATGGGTTGAGATTAAGTCACAAGGGCTGATCGGCTACATCACGAGGGCTGATTTTGATGACTTTTTTTTTGAGATCAGCTTGAATATAGGCTGATCTCAGCAGGACAAGGAGGTATAAGAGAATGAAGGAAATTTATGAATATGAACATGGGCTACCAGAATATTTGCAACATGATTTAGACATGTACAAAGAAGGATTGCGTACAAACTCAAATCTATTGGATTGCTATTGGGGTGAACTATACGGAAGTATCAACGGTGCAGAAATTGATGATGGAGCAATTACACCAGATCATGCAAATTATTTGAGAAGCCGATATTTGTGGGGACATTGGCAAGATGAAGAAGAAAACTGATTTTGATGAATTTTTTTGATCTCAGCCTATATTTAGGCTGAGATCATCATACCACTTGACAAAATACTAGATCAAATGGTATGATGCGTGTATCAAAATAATTATGAAACAGGGAGGAGCAAAAAATGGCAAGAGAAACGCAGAAAGAAAAGATCGCACGATTAGAGACAGAGCTGGCACAGGCAATCAACCAACGCGATGCTGCAATAGCCGATGCATTGGCATTAAATAGTAAACTTAATGCAAAGCATGATGTTAGCGACTCGCCGATGTATCAGAGCCTGCTTCGTGATCGTGAGCAATGGAAAAGAGTAGCTAAAGATCGCCAAGATCAGATCGAGAAGAATAGGCAACGATATGGCGAACTAGTAGCCATGTATGAAGATTTGGAACGGCAACTGAAGGAATCGCAAGACAAAAACAAAACCGTCAAAACTGATAAGAATCCGTTTGGTGCAGGACGTAAACGTGCGTATATCGAATATGCTAAACAGATTGAGAAACTGCATAAAGACGGATTGAGTATCAGGAAAATATCAAAAGAATTATGTATACCATCAGCCACAATTGCAAGGTATATTAAGGCTTCGTATCAAAATAATTATGAGAAAAAATGAAAATTTGATGCAAAGCTATCAACGATGAGATGATGTATAATTTAAAATATGGAAAAAGAAATTGATAAGAATAGCAAGGAAAATAAGGGAAAAGTGACAAAAAAAGTTTGCAAAACTATTGACAATAAAATGATAAAATTTTATACTACAATGCAACAAAGGTGGAAAAAATATATTGATAAGATTAGCGGTCAAGGCGAAGCCTAGTAGTATATATCTAATATACTTTACTATATTATGCGTAGGGGGGGGTGTAAGTATGTCTGAGAGTGGTAAAAATGAAGTAGATTGGGTTAGGGAATACAAGGCGAAAGAGGAGCTTATGAGGGAACGAAAAATTTTAGAGGTTTGTCCAAAAGAGTTTTATCGAGAGTTGTTTCCCAAAGGGAGTTTGCAGAGTACGGAACGTGATGGTAAAGGTAATGTGATAGCGACTCAGATTCGACCATCTGGTAGGGGCAGAACGAGACAATGGATTGTGGATGACAGTTTGCAGATGCTTGATAAAGTGATTGGTGATGAGTTTGGGTTGGTGCCGCCTATCGCTTTTTACGGAAAGACTCACAAAAAGCAAAATGCTCATGAGCTGTATGCAGTGGCTATTGATATTGACTATGTGGGAGTTCAACAGCTTAAGAACCTTTTGAAGCAGTTCGGAAACGGTGTGCAGCTTTGCCCAACCTACCTAGTAAGCTCTGGAAAGGGGGTACATGCTTACTACTTTCTCAAAGAACCAGTGCAGCTCTATCACAATTTGGAAAGTACGTTAGCAGATTTGAAGGAGTGTTTTATAAGGCGGCTCTGGAATGATACGAGTAGCTTGAAGCCAGATGATCCTGATATAACAGGAATCTATCAAGGTTTTAGATGTGTTGGATCGCAAAGCAAGTTGGGCGCAGCTTATCCGGTAAGAGCTTACAAGCTCTCAAATAATCGCTACACGTTGGGAGATATAAAGGCAAGCATACCAAATTGTGAGGTTGACTTGTCTGTGTTGACAGTGAAGCCGAGACCAAAGGATGTTAAGCGGTTACCTATAGAGAAAGCAAAGGAATTATATCCAGAGTGGTATCAAACGCGGATCGTTGAAGGACAACCTAAAAAGAAAGGCACATGGACTTGCAATGAAGCACTCTATGAGTGGTGGAAAGCCAAAATCACGACTAACGTGAAAGTAGGTGGTAGATATTTTTCAATTATGGCATTGTGTGCTTACGGCTTAAAGTGTGGCATACCAGAAAAACAGATTAGAAAAGATGCCTATTCGTTTCTGGATCACCTAGAGTCTCTTACAGATGACGAGAGCAATCATTTTACGCGTGAGGATGTAAAAGACGCATTGAAAGCGTTGCAGGCAGATCACAAACTCTTGAGTACTATGGCGAGTCGTGAGTGGATTGAGAAACAAACAAAAGTGTCGATTCCAGCAAGTCATAGAGAAAAAGAAAAACGATTAAAGCAAAAAGATCATTTGGAACTTGCAAGGTTTTCAAGAGATATTCGACAACGAATGAAAGGGACAAAGTGGACGGATAATAACGGCAGACCAGACAAATCAATGATTGTTTATGAATGGCGGTCAGCTCATCCAGAGGGCAGGAAAGTTGATTGTATCCGTGAAACAGGACTTGATAAAAAAACTGTTTATAAATGGTGGTTATATTCTCAGAAAGAGGTGGGAAATGGAAAAACGTTGTAGTTTTGAATTATTCAAAAGTAATGTATGCCATCGGTTAAAAGAACAGGGCGATATTGATTTTTTGATAGAGACACTGAAAGAAGACATGATACGACAGTATTATGATAAAAAATGGTATCCAGAGAGCTTTTATCTATTAGCAATGGTAGATTATATCAGTCGAGAAAACAATGTGCCTATTTGTAATGATTATGATGATTTAAGACAGCAAAAGATGCAGAAAATGATATATCCGGTAGGTATTCTTATTACAGCAAGTGTACTGAGCGATGATAGTGTGAAAGAAGATGCAGTTAAACATGCAATTCCTGAGTTCCTAAAATATAACATTGTGGAAAGTGAGGTAAGAAATGTCATCTGACGGATCAGTGTTCACAAGCGATAAATTTTTTGTACAAGACATATCATGTACAATTCAGCTTCAAGTACATCAATGGAAAGTTGTCTTTAACTATCATGGTGAGAAGGTATGCTTGAAAATATGCAGGGAAGGCGCATTGCCGGAATACTATGTTCGAACAGCTGCCGAGTGGATGGTTGAAGAATATTTGGAAGATCGGAGGTTTGAAGAACTGTGCCAGTCTATGAGTTGATGCGAAAAAATGAGAGAGTCACGCTAATGGCATTAAACCAATCCGGGGGAATTGAGAAGTGTGATTATAAAAATATCAATCGAAGAATTGCCCCATTGCAGGAACAGATATGTGTAGATGGGATTCAGCGCTGGTGGGGAAAAAGGGCAGTTCCATTGAATCAGGGAAAAATCAAGCATATTTTGGAACAGCAGGGAATCTTCTATCCAGAAGAATATTTGGTTAAGAATCTTGGGCTTAGTCTGACGGACTATTACTGGATTCGCCCGATAGATTCCGGTCTTACATGGGAGATGGTCAATTTGTACCAGAATGACTTTTGCGGAAGTCTTGAGTTGGAAGATCGCATAACATCAGGGAGAAAGCCACTTAGCACTTATACACCGGATAGTACTTTGCAGGGAGAACTAGAAAAAAGTTGGATCATATTAGAGAACAAGAGGTATCTGGTTAAAGGAAACAGAGACTATCTATCTGCGGAAAGCATCAATGAGGTATTTGCATCTTATTTGCATCAGAAGCAGGGATATGATAATTATTCTGGTTATACGCTTTTAAAGATAAAAGGAGCAGCATATGATTATGGCTGTTGTACAGAAGCATTTACCAGTGAACAAAAAGAGTTTGTGTCTGCCTATGCAGTCATAACATCAGAGAAACAGAAAAATGATAATTCTACCTACGAACATTTTATTCATGTTTGTGAGCAGCATGGAATAGATGCAGGACAGCTTCGATATGATCTGGAGTATCAGATCATGTCCGATTTTATCATCTCAAATGTGGATCGGCATTTAAATAATGTTGGCATTCTTCGGGATGCAGACAGTCTTTGCTTTGAACGGATGGCACCAATTTTTGATAGTGGAAAATCATTATTTGTATCAGAAGCCGTGCCAACAGACAAGGAACTTCTAAAAATCAAAACAGCGAGCTTTACCGGAACTGAAATGGGGTTGCTTAAATATGTGAGGGATCGTTCGCTTGTGGATGTAGTAAAATTGCCGACTGCACAAGAGCTTTGGGAATTGTACCATAAGGATTCAAAAATGGATGAGAAGCGTATTGAGCTTATTTGTGAGCGCTATGAAAAGAAAGTCGAGTTGTTTCAGAGATGGCAAAGTGGGCAGGACTTAAATCCTAGAAAGAGCTATAACAGAGGCATTGAAAGAAGTGCCAGAGTGCAAAACAAAGAGCTACAGATTGAAGAAGAGGAAGAATTGGAACGCTAAGGCAAGTGTGTCCGAATCGAACACGGAAGGATGAGTGAAAAATGGCAGCATTAAAAAATAAACTGGGAATTACTGATTCTACAGAATTGGCGAGAGAAGAGGAGCGAATCAGTAAAAGAAAAGCAGCAGAGATGTTTGAAAGTGGAATGCTTGATGAAATGATTCCCGGAAGTTATAGAGCATTGCAGGCAATTCACAATCAGCTATTTTGTGATGTTTATGAATTTGCAGGTCAAACTAGAACAGTTAATATTGCAAAAGGAAATTTTCGATTTGCACCGGTCATGTATTTGGATGCAGCATTGAAAAATGTTGAGAAAATGCCACAGTCTACATTTGATGAGATTGTGGAAAAGTATGTTGAAATGAATATTGCGCATCCGTTTCGAGAGGGGAATGGACGAAGTACCCGTATTTGGCTGGATCAAATTTTAAAAAAGGAGCTTGGAAAAGTCGTTGATTGGAGCAAAGTTGATAAAGACGATTATCTTCTGGCAATGGAGAGAAGCCCTATTAAAGATATAGAGATAAAGGTGATTCTTCAAAATGCATTAACTGACCAAATTGATGATCGAGAGATGTTTATGAAGGGTGTTGACCATAGTTATGAATATGAAGGCTATCATAGCTATAGAACTGAAGATCTTATCAAGAATACACAGAATAAAAGCAAAAAAACGGTTAGTAAAAATGTCATAGAAAAACAGGAAGAGGAGGAGCAGGATGAAGAAATTGAACGATAAAAAAATTAGCGTTTTAGCAGCTTTTTAAGAAAATGCCTTGGAAATGATACTCCCCAGCCTGTTCGTCAGAATGCGCGCGGGAGTATCATACATAACAACAAATAAGATGCAAAAGGTAAATCACCGGATAACTAGAATTACTGCAAATCAGTGTTGTTCATTGCTTTAGAATAATAATTTCCATTAGTTTCTTGTTGTTTTAAAAAGTTTAAAAATTTCTGCAAATCATTATCTTGAAAAGGTCGTCCAAGAATAGACTCCGCAGCAGCACCGATTTCAATTAAGCGTTTGGTTCTTGCTTTTCGTGCTTTAGCGTTTTCTTGAGCAATAATTTTTTTCTCTTGTGCTTTAAGCTGCGCTTGTTTTTCTCTTAATTTTGCAAGTTTTTCTTCTGCGGTTATCATAATAAGAAATCTCCTTTTTAGTGTTTTAGTTAATTTCAGTATAGCACATATTGACGTAAAAAAAAAGACATGATATAGTCATTGCAAGATCCCTTAACTTTGTTAAGGGCGCACTTACACGCAACCATAGATTGCATGACGTGCGCTCTTCGAGGAGCAAAGGCAAAGCCTTTGCAAATTATTGTTTTCAAAAGTGAGGAAATGACAATGGCAATATACAGTTGCAATATCTCTAATGTATCGAGGGCAAAAGGTTCATCAGCATGTGCAACACTTTCATATATCTCAGCTGAGAAAATTGTGGATGAGCGATTAGGAATGACTTTCAGCTATGGAAGAGAAGAACGTGTTATGTTGACAGGAACATTACTGCCAGAAGGAGCGCCAAAGGAGTTCCAAGATCCTAAGGTTTTATTTAATGCTATTGAAAAGTACGAAGTTGCTGAAAATGCAAGGACTGCAAAAAAGATTATGGTGGCATTGCCAAAAGAATTTGATTTTACAATGCAGAAAAAAGCAGTCGATGAATTTATTGAAAAGCAGATCACGTCACGAGGTTATGCGTGCAGCTATGCTATTCATCACGACAAAGAGAATAAGAATCCACATGCGCACATTTTGATAGCAAATCGACAGCTTGACAGGAAAACAGGGGAATGGACAGCAAAGAGGAAAATGGAATATGTATTGGATGGACAAGGCGCACGCATTCCAATCATTGACTCAAAGACAGGAAAACAGAAGGTAGACAAAAGAAACCGGAAACAATGGAAGAGAGTCAATGCTGAACAAAATTTGCTGGACAAAAAAGAAGTTCTTCAGAACATGAGAGCATCCTGGGCGGAAGTATGCAATCAGTATCTTGACCAGAAGCATCAAATTGACCATAGAAGCTATGAGACACGTGGAATAGATCAAGAGCCAACAATACATGAAGGGTATGAAGCAAGGGCGATAGAAGCGTCTGGAAAGGCTTCAGATCGCTGTCAGATCAATCGGGATATCAAAGAACATAATGAGTTATTGATACAGGTGCAGGAACAGCTGAAGGTGCTTGAAGAAGAAATTCAGAAGCTGAAAGAACAAGAGAAGGGAGAAGAACGCAATGAACGAATCAGAGAGTTACTCAGAAGAAGAGAAGCTGCTAAATCTGTTGGAGGAATTACAGACGGAGAACGAACAACTGCGCAATCAGATACAGATGACTTCCTCCGAAAACTTGAAGCTCAAGAACGAGCTTCAAAAGAAAAGCGATCAGATCATAGATCTGAACAAACAACAGCAGGAATTAAGCAGTATAGCTACAGATCGAGAAAACAAACTTTTGGAGCAGAACAAGAAGTTAAAGGACGAGACGAACAAGTTGAGGAATACGACGAAGAATTTGAACAATGATCTGGAGGCAGAGATCGAGCAGAGAATTAAAAGACAACAAGAGGAAGTTCTGAATTTGCATAAGAAGGCGCTGAATGACCGATTTCAGAAGAAAAAAGCTGAATTGGAAAAGAACTACATAGAGAAAGCCAAGCAGCTAGAAACGCAATATAGCGGTTCAAAACGGCTGATACAGGCATTAAGAGTTGTTACAATGATTTCAGTATTGGCAATCGTTGTTGCAATCGGGGCTATAAGCCAAAGTAAAGCAATTAAAAAAGCAGAGGTACTACAAGATCAGATTCAAGAAGTTAATACTGCTGACTGGTATTTATGTGGAAAAGATTTGAGTGTATATACACGATTAGAGGAAATATATGTACCTATGGACAGAATGATATTGCGG